>ERZ778019.1384-NODE-1384-length-33211-cov-12.826789_pt1 | contig 33211 bp, 34 predicted proteins | sample MGYA00375749_ERZ778019 | MGnify/ENA primary metagenome ERZ778019 (study PRJEB29350, sample SAMN05389821) | bioreactor metagenome | isolation source: Ammonium sulfate bioreactor | place: South Africa: University of Cape Town | collected 2014-03-17 ... | reverse complement strand
CTTTCATTTCACATCCTCTGTATCAATGAATCACAAGATTTTTTTTCAAGGAGAGTCTATTGTATTTGATGATTTCCAGTCAATAAATCGTCAACTTTGTGATCTTTCAATTGTGGCCGAGCTTCGTAAGTTGCTATGACAACTTGAGATTTTACTTCCTATACATAATGCATTGATAAAGAATCAATAGTAGTGAATGCAAAAATTATTCCTTACACCAAGAAATTCACCACGAAGACCAATATAATAGATACGTGTTGTTTCTTCACCAAAATTCGATGGAAAATATAGTGATAAATGAGTCACTCGTGAAAAATGTGATGGACTAAAAAAATGATAGAGATCATAGATGATTTTTGATAAATCTTACTTGACTTGATAAGCTAATGTGCCAGATGGATCATAAGTTAAAGCAATTTCTTGATGAGCTTTGCCTCTAGCATTATCAAAACGTAGTTCAGGTAAGTTACTCCATCTATAGTAAAACAAACAAAAAATGACTTCTTCTCACTCTCAAAAAATAAATCATTTTACAGACAATTTAACAGTATTCGGATGTGATGGATCATTCTCACCAATTACACACAAGCCTGTGATTTTAACAGCACCATTAAATGGAATACTAAACAGTAATTCCGGATCATCATCACTTTCGACTACCTGTTTTTTTTTTTCGAGAAATAAATAATGAGTCAATTCTTCGTTAATGATTACTTTCGATCGATCGAGACGTTCTTCCCAAGCTCGAAAGACATCTTTTCCTGATCCATCATGTTTTTCATTGAAACATTGCAGATTATACATATCAATTTTCGTATATAAATTCCATTGCCCAACATTACTTTCATCTACATGTTGACAATTACGCGAACATGAATGTTGCATCTGAAGAAAAATGAAACTTTCCAAATATGTGCACGTTGACACAGATTTATTAAACATCAAGAATAGAAAATATACATAATGCGTTTGTCTTTTCTTTCTCTCTCGCTTTCGATATGTCTCAAGAACGTCCTTTATGTTTTTTCTGATGAAGTGCTGCACTACTTTCATCACGTCGTCGTTTCGTCATTGGATTTCTTGGATCATAAACGGTTAATAATTCAGCATTCGTATAAATATCTTGAGTATTATCAAGAAGTTCTTCCGAAACAAAACAATGTTTTAAAAATTGATCATCAACTTTGTCAGCTATTTCTTCTAGTTTTGTTTCATTTTCTGGTTCATTCGTTGGTTTATCCTTAGCACCATGTAGTTTGGCTTGAAATTTTGATAATAAAGCCAATGTCTACAAAATATCAAAAGTAAAACACGTAACGAAATAAAAAAAAACTAACTAACTTGAGACTCTCGAGAATTTGAATGGCTAACATGTTGTTTTTTATTATTTCGTCTTGTACCCGACATTAATTCGTCCATGATTGCTGTCGTATCTGTACTACTTGGTTTTGGAAGTGTTGGAGGTTCAGGTTCTTTAGTCACTGGTGGTACTGGACCTTTTTTTGCTTGTTTTAATTCTTTTTTCAATCGTTCAATCTCATCTTTAACATTATTATTTCTAAAACAATAGTATCGATTAGATTTTCAATTCGTTCGAGATTAATGTATGACAACTTTGAATTCGTTTGCTGATCTTCATCTTCATCATCATCAGCATCGAGTACAACTGGCTTTTTCTTATTTTGTTTAGCTAATTTTTGTCGTACACGATCTAATTGTTCTCTATCGAATTGAGCATCACTTTTCTCTTGTGTTTTCGATGTTTGTTTTTCAATTGGCAATTCTTCGTCACTTTGTTCATCGTCTTCATCTAATCGAACTGCTGCTTTACTTAATGTTGCATCATTCGCCAGATCATGAGCACTTTTACCAGTGCCTGGTTGTCTAAATTTCTAAAATTCAATCAACATCCTCAGTGAACTAGCACAATGAACAATTTCAATTTATACCGTGGATACTTTAGTAAGTTCTTCTTCATCTTCTTCAGCTTCATTACCAAACGACAGAAGACCATAGTTTCTAAGCGAAAGAAACATACGTAAATCTTCGGATAGAATCGACTCATAATAACTACTTGATAGCTTTAGCTGAAACAGTCGGTTTTGATTTTTTTTCGTTTTCAAGTTCATCTGCAGTTTTGGGTTTTTCACGTGGACGTGCGACCATATCATCGAATGGATTCGAAATAATCTACATGAAAAACATCGGGAATCCCTCAAAATTAGCTTCGTTTTAGTTTGCAAACCTCGGTTTTGATAATTTTTTGTTTACGTACAGGAGTTTCACCAACAATTTCTCCTTCGCCCAATTTTAACATATTAAACAAAGTATTACCAACAACTTTGCCGAATAGTGTATTCTTCTTATCCAATTCAGGCGTATTGCCTAATGTAAAAAAGAATTGACTAGCATTTGTATTCGGTCCTTGATTGACCATTCCAACAAGACCACGACGATTGTAACGTAATCGTGTATGAAATTCATCCTTTTCGACAACAAAAACAAAAATATGTAAGCGGTAGTTTAAGAAAAAAAACACGTTCGTACAACGAAAAATTCACCAGTTGCAGATTCACCTCCTTCGCCAGTGCCTGTTGGATCACCACCTTGTGCAATAAAATTCGGTACAACACGATGAAAGACCGTATTGTCATAGTATCCGTCCATACATAATTGAACAAAATTTCGACATGCTAATGGACATTCTTTCGAGAAAAGTTCCTAATTCGAAATTCAAACTTAAAATCAATCGATTTCATCGTCTAAGATCTTACAATTTCAATATCACCAACAGTTGTATCTAGAATAACTTTTCCTCGAGTTGCCGGCTCTTGAATGTAGATATTACTCATCTAAAAAATAGATAGTTTTACTAAATGTACGTGCATATGAGTGTTTAAGAAAAATAAAAATGACTAGAAAATATCTTTTTGAGATTCTTATCGAAATCCATTCGGATTGTTCGATTGCCAACGCCATAAATCAGCACCTAAAAATAATTATGTAATTCGATGTAAAAATAACTCATTATCAATCAATTTTCTACGTACACATCTGCTCAAGACTTCGTTTAGCTGTCCATCCGAGTTCTTTATTAGCTAATGTTGCATCAGCATAAAGAACAGCCAGATCACCAGCACGTCGAGGACAAAGCTTTCGTTCGATTTGTTTGCCCGATGCTTTTTCTAATGTATCAAGAACTTCAAACACCGAATGACCTTTACCCGTACCAAGATTATAAATCTTCAAACCACAATTTTCATCGAATTTTTTCATTGCTGCTGTATGTCCGATAGCTACATCAACAACATGTATGTAATCTCGAACACCAGTTCCATCCGAAGTATCATAATCTGTGCCGAACACATTCACGCACGGTAAACGACCGACAAGTACTTGTGCTGCATAAGGAACAAGATTATTGGGTCGACCAATTGGATCTTCACCGATAAGACCTGATTCATGTGCGCCAATGGGATTGAAATATCGTAAAAGAAGAATATTCCAATCGGGATGTGCAACCACTGTATCTTTGAGAATATGTTCACAAATGAATTTACTTTTGCCATAGGGATTTGTAATTGCATCGGCTAGACATGGATGTTTTTCATCCAATGGTAAATATTGAGGAGTACCATAGACAGTTGCTGATGATGAAAAAAGAAAATTTTTCACATTAAATTCTTCCATACACTAGACGGATTCAATCGATTATTTCGATTTTTTTTCTTCAATCCAACTTACAGTTAGTAAATTCATTAAAGAACCAATATTATTTCTATAGTATAATACCGGTTTTTCGACAGATTCACCGACAGATTTTAAAGCAGCACAATTGACTATAGCATAGATAGAATGTTTTCGAAAAATATTTCTTAAACCGTCCAAATCCAAACAATCGAGTTTGTAATAAATTAGTTTCGTTCCTGTTATTTTTTCAATACGTTTTAAACATTCCAAGGAGGCATTCGATTCATTATCTATGACTATTGGTTCGTAACCAGCCTGAACAAGTTCAATTACACAATGACTGCCGATATAACCAGCGCCACCAGGTACAAGAACATTTCGTTTACCTGAATCAAAGATAATCAATTTATTTTCTTTCTCTATCTTCTATTACCGATTGTATCTTTCATAATGAATCTAAAATCAGAAGAGATTATTTCGATCGGTAAAGATATGTGAATGTTTATTAAATTGTGACGTATGCATGAAAAAAGAAAAGAAGGAATGGACACAATGAACTGCGAGTTAATAAGCATAAATAAAAAAAACGCGAGAAACAGATAAGAATATTTTGTTTTGCTTTTCGAGATTTTCATCGTTACAAATTAACCTAGACGATGACGACAATAAGAATAATAAACGATTATCACTGGGACGTAGCCGAGTTTTTTTTGGTTTTCTTTTTGCCCATTGAATAGATAGATATGCGTATATATAGGTAATTAACAAAAAAAAGAGACAACAATAATTCAAATTTTCTTTTAAAAAGAACCATAACATGTAAAGCATTTTGTTTCTGTGGAATGTGTTTAAACTAAGATTATAAGTAGGAAAAGAAAATTACACTACAAAAGAAACGAAAAGAAAAAAAAACAAGAATTTATAGTTCGTTATGGAATTGCTGTAGAAGATATTCCGACATTTGTTTCACGTCGAGGTTGATTGAGAACATTAAAGTTAACATTGAATACAATTAAACAACCTGTTGACAGACCAGCCATGATATACTTTTGATCGTGTGTAATAGCTAATGAACGAATACTTGCATCACATTGTGGATATGCATAAACAGGTTGCAAATCATGTGTTCGAATAATTTGAACAAAACCTCGATCACCTCCAATAATTGTATATTGATTATCAGCATTTAAGACCATTGTTTGAATGGTTTCATCTTCGAATATTGCTTGTCTCATGAGTTTACCATTTAATGTATAGAGACATAATTTCGATTGATCATAACAAACAACAATATCACCATCATTCGATGGGCAAAGAAGACGTGGCGTAGCTAAAATTGGATTTTCGAATGAACGTAAAATATCACCATGAAGTGTATGTTGAAGAACGAGACTATGTTCACTTCCGCTGAGAACCATGCCGAGTTCAGCTGATATCCAAATACAAGTGATTTCTGTATCATGTCCAGTTAGAATGGCAGCTGGCGATGGATTGATTTCTTGATTTGGATATTCTCGATCGACAATAGCACCTTTCGTTCCATTCCATATCCAAATACAGACCGTACAATCTCGTGAACCTGTCGCTAGAAAACAATTGCCAGCAAGTGTCACTTCCGAACGACAGATACATGTAACAATATCAAAATGTCCATAGAGAATTTGCGTAATCTTGGCCATGTCTGTATTTTGAACGCGAAAACTTTTATCCCAATAGCCTGTCGATATAATAAAACGATTGTCAGCTGTAACAACAAAACTTTGATGACGTTGCTGAATTCGTTCATCGAAATTATCACCCAAATTGCGACGATTGAGATTGAGATTTGTGACTAAATTCATATCCATACTCAATGGTAATTGAGTTTGTTGACCAGCTGCCGTTTGACTTGAGTCCGAATACGGTTGACTTGTTGGATTGACATTTGGATTGTATTTATTAACCGAAAAATCATGTTTATTACTAATTGTAACAACAGCTTGCGTAGGCAATGTTGGATTTGTATTTGCTGATACGTGAATAATTGGTGCATTCGATGAAAATTTCATTATCATTGATACATCTTCGGATGTGACATTGTACATCATTGGTGTTAATGTCATAGCAGAATTTCTGGGTGGATGTGGTTCAGTTAATAATTGCGATGGTGCTTGACCAAAATTTCGAATTTGTGTTTCGATTGCTGCACGATCGGTTGGATTGGTTATTGTATCGAGATTAACAGCACCTTCGTAGGTTAAATAATAGAAAACATTCACAGCACGAATAGCTTCAGGTCCTCGTTGTTTATAACCAAAGATTAAATCGATCCAATGATGTAAATGACATGAGACAAATTCAGATTCTAATGCTGCTCGATTGATTCGAATGAAATCTTCAGGTGTCGATGCCCATTTAGGTAGAATAACATCGTCAACTTTAAGTCCATCTTCGGTTCGACCTAGTTTATAATGATTACAATTAACTAACATTTCAGGTAGAGAGAAAAATTCCGGTATTAATTCTTTGACATCCGATGAATCACGTTGACAATTTTGCCATGAAACAGGTATGGAATGAAACGTTCGATTGGCATGATCGAATTTGCCTTCTTGTAAATTTAAATAGAATGTTGTAAACGGTTCAAGACGTATGAGCCAACTGAGAGTAAATGCTGCTGTGGAATAATGTGTACCGTAATGAAACGGTGGAATCGTATCCGATTCCCAATTATTGAAACGTTCGACGAAGAAAGCTCGTCGAGTTGGATTCAATGCGCCAACAGGTTTCGATAGATCACGATAAGTCGATGGCGAATTTAAATCTAATTTTTCACTTTCATAATCAGCGATAATCCATGGAAAGATTGGATATTGATTTAGATCTTGATATGTTCGACCTGATATCGTGTTCAAATACATTAAATATTCGAAATTCGATATTTCTCTTCGTTGCCAACGTTGAGTCATATTTGCTGAACGAAACAATTGTTTCGGTGATGCCAATGACGTTCGTCGTTGTTGTGGTAAACCGTATCGAGCACCAACACCAACACGTGGCAAGAAACTAATGACTTTTTTCACAATAATTCGATCATTAAATGCAAACATCACACTTGTTCGATTGGAAACAAAGATTTCCAAAGCTTTATCTTGCAATAAATATCGTCGCGAGAATATTGCACGAATCTCGCTAAAATGCCATTTGCCATGAAGATTATCAATATATGGAAACATTTTCGAATCTAATTTCGTAAAACTTTCATCGTGTTCATCTGTATCGAATAACATCGCATTATGTGTCATCGATAATGTACCATGAACAACTGCAGCTCCACAAACTAATGAACATTCAGTCGAAAATCGAATCGGTCCAGAAAAATCTTGATCAAGATCTTTTTCATCGACTTGCATGCCTTCATCATCATCGGGAAGTGTTTGATTGAAATTTTGTGTTTTTTGTTGTTTTAATTGTTTTAAAAGATTTTCTTCTTTAATAACTGTATTAATCAAATCATCATTCATTTCATTATTTGTCGCAGCAGCTGATGATGATGATTTTTGTGTTGCTTCGACATGTGCTGAACCATAAGGATTTCTTATAACACGTCGTCGACGTCGTAAATCATCTTCCCATGAATCTAATTTCCAGAATGGTCGTGAACTATTCAAATACGCTGTCTTATCGTTAACCATCATGGCGAGAAATTTTTCTTTCAAACGTGCTGCTATTGCCTGATGTCGTTGACGTGCTGCCGTGATAAAATGATCGCACATTTGTTCGTCTTCTTTACGTTCAACCGTTGTTTGTGCGCATAGTTGTTCGAATTCACTTGCCTTACGAATATCATCAGCACGCATACGATTGAGAATAAAATCAGCTTCGTTAGCAACTTTAACAACATGATCTTTACTTGCATGAGAAAGTAAACGACCTTCATTGACAAGTTCAATAAATGCAAGACCGGCATGTTTTTGAAGGGAATTTTGCCATTCTTGAGAGCAAAGTAACATAACAAGTTCGACGACGGATGCCGTCTGTTTGAGAGCATGTAAACCACCTGGTAGTAGTTCTTGACCATGTGAACCGACTAAAGTTTTTGTTAATATATGAGCAAATTCAATGAAAATATCACGAAGAAATGGAGCGATATTAGCAAGAGTTCGTTCTAGTTTTTCTGTTATGTTTATAATTGGTGTGTCGTTCGAATTGAAATTCGCTTTTGGATAATCGGGAAGTTTGGTTTCGGATAATTGATGAGTGTTTATAGTCGATGGTGTGCCTGGTGGAATCGTTGCAATAGTTGCTGAAAAGAAAAAAACACGAAAACATTCAATGAATATGAAAAGATTTTTAAAAAAAATTTACAATATTGAATTGGTGCATCGGTTTTTGTGTTATTTTCATCGGTTCCATCGGGCATCGATTGAGAATCAGTATTTTCAACAGCTTCAGTTGAACCATTTTCAGTTTCCTAGAGCGCAAAGAAAAAGAGTTGTTCATCGATTAAAATTCTTCTTCATTTCATACTTCTTCAATTCGAGCAGGAATCGATCCGGAACCATTGAGACTGGTTGTTTCAGCATGAGCATCACCTGTCGAACCATTGCGAACAGCAGCTACTGCTGATGCACTAGCAATCGATCCGTGTCTTGACAAACTCGGCTGATTGGATTCAATTATATCTCGATATCTCGATACCATCAAAACCGAAGCAAAATAAACAATAGCTAACGATAGAAATTGCGATTGTTTGGCATCGTCCTATGAAACAAAAAAGATTATAAACATATGAAACTATTGTCTTATTTGTATATGAAGAATAGCGAAGCAACAACAACAACGAACATAATTAGTACAAAACAAAAGAAAAGATATAGTTTTAAAATTCAATTTACCACAACAACGACAACATTTTTGCCAGTTTTACTTCGATCTTGTCTTACCACATCACGATAAATAATCGCTCTTAAACGTTGAATATCTAATTCTTGTAGAACAGATTCAGGATTTTTAACGAATGATGCAATTAATTCATTGATATCATTCGATGGATCATCATGATCATGATCAGTTATAGTCATCAAATAAGTTAACTCGAGAATTGTTTCAATTGGATCTTTAGTTGCGCCTTTCGTTGGTACGACTGTTGGAGGTACTTTCGATGAATCAAATTTTTGAAAACGAAATTCCATACAATTACGTACAGCAGCTGTCATCGTTAAACGAAGACATTGCCGTAAAATACCACCAGTTGGCATACTTTTTTCTTGTTCAAGTTCACTAAAATTAGCACTATTGGCAAGAACGAATAAATCCGATAGACTCATGACACGTTTTAAAATTCGTAGAGCATCAATCGATGATAAACCTTCGGTATTATCAAGTACTTCAATTTCATGCTTAAAAAATAAAATAAATTCAATCATAATCATCAATGAAATTTGTTTAATCTACCGATGCTGATGTAGCACTAGCAAGTAAAGGCAAAAGACCTCCGCAAGCATTGCATAGAACGTCAGCCATTTGCGATATAATATGTATAACATTACTGCAGAAGATTTGATTATCCACATGATTGATATATTCAGTTATCGGTTTAGTTGCATCAGATCTCCAAAATTGAATATCGGTTTCGATTGCATCGAAAACATTGTGTAGTAAACGAATATGCAGTGGCGAATATCGGAATTCGGATATAGTAAATGGTGGTAGTTGATTGGCTTTGAAAACTTGACGATTCGATGATGATTCTATTTGATTACGGGATTCAGAAAAAAAAAACAATGAAACAACTTTTATTTTTCAATGATTTTTACTTGTTGGAGTTGATGCGGATTGCTCATCAGTTGGTGAATCAGCTCCACTCGCAACTGCAGCGTTCTCATCTTCATCTTTCATAGTTTCAACCAATTTATTTACTTTTCGATAATAATCTTCTTTAGTTACCTAAACACATTCGATTGTCATCAGAAAACGAAATTCAAACTTTCGATCTTACTCGTCCATGCAAAATAGCCAATGTATCAATCCAAACTCTCCAACCACCGTACTCATATTTAATCGCGTGATGTAATAAAATTTTAAATAAATCAAAAATTCGATCGGTTATTTCCTTTTGTATTTCACTTTGTGGATAAACATAGGTTATATTCAACAAATAATCTTGCCAAACAGACATTTGTAAGATAATTCGTCGATTTTCTCGACTAGCCGATGAAAGCAATATGAGATCATCGAGAAAATGAAGTTTTATATCATATAAATGAATATTATCCGGCGAATTTCGAAGTAATGTTGCGATGACTTTGATCATTGCTAAAGGCAAAAGAAAAATCAGTCATTCGATGGAATTTATGGAAACGATTCTTACAAGGATTTTCGATTTTCCATTCGCTAGTTATTTCTGAACTTCGTTTTTCAACAAATAGACTGCCAACTTTTTCGACTAAGATCTACATAAAAATTTGCATTGACAAAAAAGAAAATTCAACATTCTTGTTTGTACCTCAAAAAGGACATTGTATGTCGCCATAGTAAAACCATTGGGATGTAAAAGAAGTCGATCGGAAAGTAACGAAAAGAGATTATGTGGTTGCATCGTGTCCGTTTTTCGTCTAAGATTTCCAACGAAATGAATTACATAGTCGAAAGAATTTCATTGACTTTTACTTTAATGTGCTTCGTTGAAGAAAAAATCCAAAAAGTTTCAACGCCTGCAATCGTATTGTTTCGCTAGCACTTGCTAATAATTTAAAAACCGTTCTATGAAATTCAAAAAATTGTTCTCCATAGATCAATAATCGTTTTTATTGCAACTACCTTAGACCTTGTCGACGATCAAATGCTGGAACCATTGTTTTCGGATGTTCTGACATGAGATTCACAGTCGTATCTAATACATCAAGGAGATTTTCATCCTAAACATGAACAAAAACAAATAGATTGTCTTGTAATTATTTACATCATTTCGCGTTTGTTTTTCTCATTACCTCATGAACTGTATGAAGATAATTTAGAATGGCTTGAAGTTCTTCTTCTTGTGAACCTGCACTACTAATAACTAATTGTTTGAGATACAATAACATAAATCGACGCATTTCAATGATTTGTTCACGTGTTGGTCGATTGCCATCTATAGAAGGAAAACGAAAACGAACTCCTCATAATCAGTCATTCATTCGTTCATTATTCGTACCTAAAGCTTTCGGTTCGAAACCACTGCGATTACTTGGATCAACAATCCAATAGAAATATTTAATCGTATGTAATGTTTGAACAATGCCACTAATCGGTTGAATAAGATGATAGATTTCTGAATAAGTAACAAATTCAGTTGCAAGATAAGTATATAATCGCATTTGTACCTAGAACAAATGTACAAGATTTCAAGTTGAATGATTTTTCGATTTCTAATTTACATCAACAGAACAATAGATCCATATAGCTGGATTGAAGAAAATATGAACAAATAATTGTTTGAGTAGTAGTGGACTATTCTTATTTTGAACTTTAACAAAAAATGTTGTCAAAGAAATTAACGCATTTAAAACATCCATATTAATATGTTGTTTTGATGCCTAGAATTGAATAATAATAAAAAAATTAACTTTTTCGAATTTGAACTTGATTTATTTACTTTTTCAAGATGATATCCAATTGCAAGAAAACCTTTGGAATTCAACATTTGATGTTGAATCGTATATGATCGTTCGATTAAATCGCAGAGTGTTGTCAAAAGTATCGAACAAACATTATAATTAATCGATTGATCTGTTTGTTGATGATCTAATTGTCCGAAAAGTGGATAGAAAACTTGTATGCCACCAACGGAATGTAATGTCGAATAAATCGAATGTGTTAAAACCGATCGAACATTGGGCAACATTTGTGCATGTGCTGTATGAACAAAATGTGAAACATTCGTTTTTGGTGCTGCTTGAAGAACAAGTTGTCCTTCGCAAGCAATCGGATTGTAATTAAATACGATTGAATTCATTAATTTGCCATCGTACATGGCTTTTCGTTGTGCTTCCGAAAGAACATGAGCACTTTCATTTTCGAATTTAAATTGATTTTTATATGCTGGACCTAATCTATATAAACCTTGAACAATCAATGGTTCAAGATAGAAACTAAACAAATAGAACGTCGACAATTGTCCAGAAAAACTCGTTAAATCATTTCGATCATGCGTACAACCAATATAACATTTATCAAAAACATCACCACTTTCAATACTCCAAGGAAAATTCGTCGTTGATACAGATTGTCCATTGATATAACAATGAATACTACTCTTACTCCAACGTTGATATTGATGTGCAAATGTAATCATATACCATTCGCGTGCTTTGAATTCATATTGAATACAATGTTGAAATGTTTTCTCTTTTAATTTCGAATAAGTTATAACTAAACAATGACCAACAAAATGTGCTGTATAACCATGACCTTTCGATGTACAAAATGAATAAAGATAAGGTTTTTCTTTTTCAATAACACCATTAGCAACAGGATCGATACGAAACCATGTACTAATGGTGAAACCATTTTGATACGGCCAAGTTTTAATGGGTGGAAGGATAATACCGGAATTATTTCGACCGGAAAAATTAAAGAAATCATCTGGTCCATAACGATATGGTAATGTTTTGAAGATTTGTAAGAGTTTAACGGCATGTTTTTTCCAGATTCGATCTTCAGTTTTTAAATATTGTAAAAGAAGTTTTAATTGATTGACATTTATTGTTAATGTTGTTAGAACAGTTAAAATATCGACTAATAAATCTGCAACAACATCATCATCGATTTCATTGAGTAAAATTAATACTTTATCATAGATTTGTGCATCATTCGATGCAAGTAAATTTCGTTCACTTTTACGCATAATACCAATGAGAACACTGAGAATTTCAGCTTGTAATGATGATGACATTTGATTGAAAATTGTAAATAATTCTGTGAGATTGACAGGCTTTTGTATAATATAATTTTTATCCAAATCGAAATCACCTTCGACAAGAGTATTTAATATTGTTGAACTTGCTTCTTTATTCGATTGATTAGCAATTGTTTGTAGAAGTTGAGGCGTTTGTTCCGATCGATCAGTATCAACATGTGTCGATTCAACTTCAACAACAATACTATTCTCTTGAATTTCATTGATTTGTTCAGATGGAGCAGACATTATAACCGGGTTATCATCAGATATTAATTCTTCTTTTTGAGATTCTTCTTTTTGAGATTCTTCATTTGAAATTTCAACTACTGCTGATGGTTCTTCTTGTTCATTATTTGTTTCGGAAAGTGAAATCGATTCTCCATTCGGAACTTCAACTTCTACTGCTGATGGTTGTTCTTGTTCGTCATTTGCATCCGAAAGTGAAATTGATTCTGTGTCTTGTTTATCATTTGCAATTGTTGGTTCAATTATTTCGTTAATCTCAACTTTGGAATGAATATCCTCATTATCTTTGATTTCGTTGCTCATTGCAAAATCTAGAATAAATAAATATTAGTTTTTTTTTTCGAAGAGAAAGAAAGAAATAGACAAATAAGCAGACATGTTTGCCATTATTTTCTCTTTTTGTTCGGAATTTATATTCATTCTTTTTTATTATTTAGCATTTGTTTCCTCGTTTCTATTAATATAAAATGTATTTTAGCCTGTTGATTACTCACTGCCCCCAAAGAGACACGTCGTTTGTAGAATCGTCGAAGAGAATGAATTCTTGATTGATTTATTTTATTGGACCAATTAAGTTTCATTTCGATCCTCTCAAAAATGAACAATATATGATTTCAAGCGACATCTGTACTATCAATTGATTCAATTAGAAACTCGTCTCAAGAGATGAGATAGATGATAACAACCGAAAGTTTTATTAGATTCGATTATGTTTTACTTCGACATCGAACAAGATATTTATTGACTATAACATCACATGTAAACTGTATTGTCTCTCAATCTGTACATTTTATTTGAGAAAAAAAGAGAAAAAAAATATGTTGTATTAGTTTATTACACCGGTTGGACGCGTTGGTTGCTGTATGCTAGGACGAGTTGCTGTTGATGTTCGTGCTTGTCTTCGATTATTTAATCTAAAGGAAAAGCTCAAGATTGATTTGAAAGACAAACAAAAAACAATTGATTTTACTTGATACAAATCGTTTTTTCAGCAACATTTGTCCATCGTTGACCATTGTTATCTTCGAATGAAACACGTATATGAATATTGTAATTTGTCACATTTCCAAGATGTAAAATGAAACCAGCATGAAATCGATTTTCTTTCAATTCTTGATTTAAAATAACATTTTCATTGTCGGAAAAAAGTCCAGCTTTCGTATCTCCATATGAACTCTCCTGTGTGATCTGAATATTACAAAGAAAAAATAAAATTTCAAAAAGAATCATTTTCCAGATTATTTAATGACTTGATCAACGATTTGTGTTTTGTTTTTTGTTTTCTTGTGAATGTCTTGATTTTTTACGATTTCGACAAATACTTGTTTGACGGTACGCAAAGGCAAATGATGATAACTGGCATCGATTTCACCATGAATTTGCACGGGTAAGAGAGCATCAGATTCGTGTATAGGACGATCTTCATTTTCATTTGGCGAAACAATTAACTACATATGATAAAACAGCATGCAAACAAAAGAAAACTATTCATGTTTACTTTAACAACAGTTTGTTGTAATTTTTGAAAGAACATTCTTGGAATTGATGGTACCATTGTAACTAAAGAACTGGCTAAATATTGTAGAACTGCTAGTTCCTATTTTCAATAGAAAATCGTCGATGAAATCAAATCAAATAAAACTTGAGGATTTATTTACTTCGTCGATATGTTTTTTTACTGTTTTCTTCGTTTGTAATTGATTACAAGCAAATTCGAGAATACATTGAAGACGATTGAACATTTCTTCAGTAAATCCATCTCGCCATGACATTTCGTTCAATCGATCTTGCCAAATAGTTTTTTCAATTCTAAAATAAATAAAGTTCTTTTGTTTTTGTTTCAAAATCTTTGTTTCTTCTTACGGAGTATTTCGAATAATTCGTTCGATAACAGTCGATATTAAATCACAAACAAATCGATTGAATGTTAAACACCATAATGTTTGTGAATCACCATCGAAACAACTTTGATATCTATCATTAATCTTCGTACATATCGTCGTAAAACGTTTACCAATGATTGTTAACTAAAATTTTTAAATGAAAAATAAAATATTTATTTTATTTCAAAAAAACAACGTCAACCATTCGTTTGCTAAGCAAATCAAAACTAATCATGCCAAGATCATATTGATAGATTGTATAGATTAATTCATAAAATTGATGAATAATCGATGATCGTACATCGCAATAAGCACGTTCGAAATCGAATATTGTATCAATAATTCGTTCTTCATCATCGATTGTCAATTTCGTCTAAAAATCAAACTTCAAAATTCAATCGAATAATTCTTCTCTCTTGTACCGGCATTTGAATTAAACTCGATTCATAGAATGATCCAGCTTCAGCTAGAATTTCACAAAGATTTTCAAGATTATTCTTCGGTAAATCCTGAATCGATTGTAAACGTTCTTCGGCTTGACAAATAGCTAAGATCGTTTCAATCCATGAACGATGCGTCGAAACATGAACAGATCGAAGTAGAATTTGCAAAAGATCAATAGCTAATTTGTACAAACAATGTCGAATACACCAACGTGCTAAGAGAAAACATTTCCACGAGGATAATTTCTTCACATGTTCGTGAATTTCGTTGGTATTATTTGGATTTGAAAGGACAAATAGAGCGAGTAGATTATACTAGAGAGAGAGAGAGTGAACAGAAGAATTAGAAAGATGTTGTGATTTTGTTAGTTTACTCGAACGTCATCATTTAATGATGCACTGGAAAGTAAACGACATAATTGACTCGTTTCATTTTTGATTATTTGAATATGATTTGTTGATAGACGAACGAGAGATTGTGTGACATGAGTTAATAATTCTGGATTTGAGAGAGAATTCATTTGCACATTTGTACAAGTAATAAAAAGTAAATGAATAAAATTCTGTGCGCTCGATTGATAAATTCTTGATAATTGTTCGACTAAATTCAATGTTTTCTAAATCAAAAAAAAAACAACAAAGTCAATAAAATAATTTTGCAGTCGAACACAAACTTGTAGTTCTTTGATATTATTTGTTTGTATGAATTCCGTCATAAGAACAGCTAATGCTGTATTCAATTGTTCGACTAATTCATCGGAATTTCTATATTTTAAAACGATTCGAAGTGTTGTCGAACAGCATTGATATGCAACTGAAAGATTATCATGAATAATAAACATTTCCAAGAATTTTTTTAAATCTATTCAGAAGAAAAAGATGCTCATTCGTTTGTTTGTTTTTCTTTTGTTTGTACTTGTTGATGTTGTTGCTGATAGATATCCACCTCCATTAATTAACACTTCAATGAGACGTAAGACTTGTACACGTACGTGATTGTCGTTACTATTAATGGCAAATTGAATTAGATCCTAGACGAGAGACGAAAATTAGAGGAAAAAAAGAGAATTAAAAATAGAATACATCAGTTGTGGAATCGAGCCAAACAATCGAACCACAACGAGCCATGGGAATAAGATAATGAAGAATTAATTTTCGACAATTTTCACGAGATTCAAGTTGAAGAAATTTAAGAAAGAATGTGACCTCAAATGATTAGATTAAATAAATATGTTTTTCAAGAAAAATAATAATTCAACGAACTGTTTCGCCTATTTCAATATGACTTTTCACAGCTAATCGTGTTAATGTTGGTACAGCAACTCGAAGAAATTCTTCAGTCGTATCGTTTTTAATCAATGAAATTAATAATTGTCGACCTTTCATTGAAACAGTTGCATCATGAGTCATATGTTCAAAAAGTGGAATTAACCAAGATTTAATCGTCAATGGTGTTGTTAAATCTTCAACTAACGAAACAAGTTTTGTACTAATCGACATTGCAAATGTTCTTGACCACAAAACAAAATCTTTCGAATTTATTTCAATCAAATGAAAATAATTTACTTTGAACAAGGAATAAATTTCTTTGCTGCTTTAATAGCTGCTAAAATTTCGATTTCATCATTTGAATCTAAAGCTGAACGAATATGCAAATGTGCTTCGACATCATCAGCCAAAATATGTGCCATAATTCCTAGAGCCCTACAACACAACACAGGAATTATATATTTTCTATTCATCTTTCTCTCTTTCTCTCACCTCAATGATAATGCTCGTGCAATACAATCATTACTATGCATCACCGAATAGATCGGTTTAATCGGTTCGTCAAATGTCGATGATTTTTGTAATTGACTTGCTATACGATCGAGAATTTTCGTTACATTTAAACGCATTTCATTTGTTCTGAAGGAGAAACAAAAGCAAAAGAGATGATCATGGAAACTATTGTTTTCTTGCCAATACCCGTCCTGAAATAGTGCTGCTAATTTCATTAGCGCTGCTGAAATAACTGTTGACGAAGTTGTTTCTTTTTTAAATAGACCAGGCATTTTTAAAATCGCCTCAAATCGTTTCGATGCTTCTTTCGAACGAATACCTATCGATAAAAACGAAAGTCAACTAGTGTTGTTGTTGTTGTTTTGCAAACAGACCTCGATCAATTTCGACCCATAGACGATTAGGATCGTCATTATGATTATTCAAAAGTACGTCCATTCTGAAAATGTTCGATTAAGAATTATTATTCATTTCATAAAGCAATATTCGATAGAGAAAAAAGAAAAACAATAATATGTTAATAACAAAGAAAAAAAGTTCACTGGCCAAAAACGACGAAAAAAAAAGAGAGAGAGAGAGAGAGAGAGAAGAAAAAGCTAAACGTTGATTAAATTCATTCATACAAACATCATTCACTAGACCATGTAGATGTAAATAAACTCGTTTTTCTTCTAAATAGGAAAGAAAACAACAACGATGACAGGTAACGAGAAAAAAAGTGTCTCATTCAATTGATTAAAGTTAAATTTGGATAAATGACTAGAGTATCGAAGAAGAATAAAAATCATTCGAAATAAATTCTCAACAAAACTGACAAAAACAAACATATCATCCACATTGAAAACGTTGACCACAAAGATGATTGTTATTTTTTGTTTTTCATTGGTTCAATAAGTATCTAGATAAAAACGAAATAAAAAATCGTTTTCATTTTATGACTCGTTTATTATATTTTACTTCATTCAATATAATCCAAGCATCTGATTTCGAATGTACTTTTAGTCGAATAGTTGCTATGGGTCCGAGCATCTTATCAATAAAAGCTTCAGCAATGCCTGTTTCATGTGAAAAACGTGCAACAATATAAAATCCATCATGATCTTTTTGATAAGGAACTTTGCCTTTCGGCTGTACGTATGGTAATAAATCAATAGTCGTATTAAAAAACTTATCTCCCGGATGTTCAGGATTTCCTGATTTGAAATAAATTCTATTGAGAAACAAAAGAAAAAAAGAAGAAGAAGCATAATAAGCAATGTATTTCGCATAAAAAAATTACCTTGATAGAATCAATGGTGGATCGTATTTAAATTCGATTGTATCGTCTTTTTTCGGTTGTAGACCCCAGAAGAAATTTTGCCCTGCATAACAACTAACGACCGAATGTTTTTCATAATCTTTCAATGTGGAAACAATCGATGAGACACGAGGATTTTCATGTCCTTTGAATAGTTTAACATTTTTGCCGAAATCTTTATCTTTTAATTTCTGTATTTTGCCTTTCAACGACGAATAAATACCGATATGTTGAAATAATGATGGACGAAAACGGAAACGATGTAAACCTTTAGTTCGAACACAAGTTTGAGCATCGCCACCGAACGGACAAAATTTTGTATCTTGATAACTTGAAAACAAAAAAAGAAACACAATCGTTTTTCTATTCGAATTCAACAAAACAAAGATCTAATTTACTATTCAAGTAACCAATCAATTGGTTTATCAGCTGAGAACATAAGAAAAAAATTAACTAACGCATCGAGATCATTCGTATGAAACATTTTACCAATAAAACCTAAACTTGAAAATTCTAACATGAACCAATCTTGATTCGTTTGTTTTTGAATGAAATTTTCAATGATTTTAATGTAAGTTGGTTTGGTAATAACATCATCTTCTAATTGAATATAATATTTGCCTCGTACAGCAGAATACATCATTAAATATGTAAAATCATAGTTTTGTTTCGTTCGCCATTTCACACGTTGTCTATCATCGTTGAGACTTAATTTTAATGTATCAAAATCGGGATAGAATGCAGCTGGTGGACTGATAATTTCAATGAGACCATTTTCAATATATTTCTCATAGAGTTTTTCTAATTGTTGAGCAGTTGTTCGAACATATTCGAGATCGAATGGTTCAGCAATAAAAACAACAATTAATAAACGTTCGTAATCGTCGACATTTAAATTATCTAATAATGATTTGATTGTTTCGATTAAATATGATTGTTTATCGCGTTTCACTGTTGGTATACCGAGAACAAATGAAATATTCGAACGTAAATTCCATGTATTTGTTGTTTGCCGACGAAATGATGGCGAAAGAAGATCATGTTTAGTTTTTAAATGTGATAGATAGCTGAAACTAATAGGCAAATGAAAACCATTTCTTAAACGATTTTCGTTGAATAGATCTTCATTGAGAATTAATGTTTGATTCGATGAAATCGATGATGAGAGTGATAGATTTGTATTGCTTTGATTTGAACAGGATTTAAATGAATTTAAAGTTCGACGAAGACGAAGATTTTGTTGTTTAATAACGGATAGTTCTTGAACATGTTCATCATTCAAACGTGATACATAATCAATACGATTTTGTAACGATTCGATTGTCAGTCGAGTTTGTTCTTCGTAATTGTCTATTGTGAAATTAAAAAATACGAATTTTTCATTAAAAAAAACACACAACTGATCTTACGTTTTTGTTGAAGGACAAATATGAGAATAAGTATAACAACAATGGCAATCGCCACAATACCGTATCGCTGGGTCCATCTCATATGTGCTACATAGCACAAAAACGTATCTTAAAAAGACATAAAATTGATACAAAAAATAAAAGAAGACTTTTTCTTTTTGTTCTTTGCCCACAAAAGAAAAATTATGTGAATTAATCATGACGCGGAAGCAACACAAGAAGAAAAAACGAGCACATACGCTTGAGAAATCGAGACATGTTATACTGTTATAAATAATGGTAGAATAGAAATATTTATATACATGACAAATATTGACGAGTATAATGAAAAGATTGTTTATTATTCTACGAGGAGAAGAAGAAGAAATGAGAACGTAAAAATCATAACAATAATAATAATTACAATTTCGATTAAGAATGAAAACCGATGGGGATTTGATATACTCACTTTTTTTATTCATCGATATCAATAAGAAAAACAACGATATTATATAGTTTGAAACTTTCTCTTTCTTTTTCTCTTTCGATCGTTGTAATCTACGGCTCGATGAAGATTGAAAGAAAAAGAGACTTAACTTTTATAGCAATCGATTCATTTGATATACGAGGAATTAGTTAGACAGATGAATTGATCATGTATGTTGTTTGCGTGGAGCTTATTTGTATTTGTCCTACTTGTAGGATAGAGGTTACAAGTAGAAAAAAAGACGGTAGAGGGCGTACAACATCGAAGCGCATCAAAAGGACATACGAGATATTCTTGAATAATGCTAATCTTGATTAATATTAAGAAATAAGGCATTTACATAAGCAAAAAAAACTGAATAAATTAGTACATTGAAATGTATATTGCAAAAGTCTCGTCGAGTTAGTTATTAGCTGAAATAAATACAAAAGATAAGAAGTTGAAATCAAATATTGATCTTATTAAGTTGTTCTGATAAAGACGAGATTCTTTGTTTTAAATAGTTTTTATTTCAGATAAGAAAATCTATGATGTGATTTATGTGGAGAAAAAAAGATCAAAAAAAACTTGTCTGAAGCCAATTCATTTTTGGCACAATAGCTTTTTGTGGGTAGAGTTCTGCTAGTACCGTTTGAATACCTTTAACATTTTCTCTGATATCTGTCCAAGAAAAATAAATATTTCCAAGTGCTAGACGATCATGCATCGATCGAGTGATATTGACTTGATCGATGATTTCTGTAATTGGCCAATTGGAACTTGTGTTAGTTGTTCGATAAAGTGCATTACCAGGATAAATATGTCGACCTTTCACTGATTGTTCAACCCACCAATTTAACAAAACTGGATAGGATTGTTCTGTTGCATTGATTTGCCAATATAATTGTGGTGCTAGATAATCAACGAAACCTTGAGCTAACCACATTCGACTATCACAATACAGTTCGTCATATGACGAAAGACCATGAATGCCTGGTGGAACACCGTCTTTCCAAATACCAAATGGTGAAATACCGAATTTAACACTATTTCGTATTGTATGTATTCGTGAGTACATTGTTTCGATCAATGTATTCACATTCCAACGACGCCAATCGGGTTTATTCAGCTTTCCACCTTGTTTTTGATAATCAGCATAGGTTGTTGCATCAGGAAATTCTGTTCCATCACTGTACGGATAGAAATAATCGTCCATATGAATAGCATCAACATTGTAATTTCGAACAATATCTTCGGTAACATTAATAATAAATTTTTGTACTTCAGTTGAACCTGGATCCATCCAGATATTTCCACCGTACGGATAAGCATATTGTGGAAAACGTTTAGCCATATGATTTGGTGCCAATTCATAGGTCGCGCCTTGCATACGAGCACGATATGGATTGAGCCAAGCGTGAACTTGAATATCTCGTTTATGTGCTTGTTCAATAATGAATGCTAATGGGTCCCAATATGGCGATGGAGCAGTACCTTGAGTACCGGTTAAATAGTAACTCCATGGTTCAAATGATGAATTATAGAAAGCATCACCAGCTGGCCGAATCTACATACATAAAAATAGAAATACCCTCAAATCTATCAGTGAAATAGAAGCTCAATCCAATCGATCATACATGAAATACAACAACATTCATATTTAATTTGTCGACTAGATTGAGAAGTTCAATTAATTCTTCTTGTTGTTGAGCTGGCGGAGCTGTTTTTGATGATGGCCAATCCATATCGCCTACAGTTGCGACCCAAACACCTCGAAATTCTTCGTCAATCGGATTCTTTCCTCCGACACAACAAAACAACCAACATAACAAATAGAAAGCAATCATTTTCGTTCTGAGAGCACAGAATCAATTTTCAAGGTGTGTTTAATATAGATCATCGTACGACCATCTGTTATTTCTTCTCAAATACGATTTATATCACAAACAAAACAAAAAAAACGATGTGTGAGAGAAAGAAAATCCATATGCGCATTCAAACTAAAAAAAAGAAGCAAAAGCAAGAGGAAACATAAGTTTTCCAAAGCAAATGGTGCTGTTAAATTCTATTAGTTATTTGTTCCGTATTTTAACGAATACAATATGTATAAAAAAAAACAACGACAAAAATCTAGATAGTATCTTCCTTGCTTGTCTTCGGACTTTGATCATCAATAATAAAAAAAAGAAAAGAAAGAAAAGAAAAAGAAAACGAGATTGCGCAAAAAAGAAATCAAGGATGAGAATGAGGTTAAGAATGGTTTATAAATAACAACCACACACATGCACACAGTTCGAGAAAGAACGTTAAAATGTTCAGATTTTCGTTTGGTTTTGCTTGGTTATTTAACGATTTGTTCACGAATATAACGTAGAAATTCCACATAGGACATGGTTGATTCCGATTTATCATCGACAAGATGTCGTGTAAATAAATGTCGATTCGATGAGTCCTCTCTAAAAAAACAACAGCGAATAAATAATAAAATCAATCGAACGAACGATTTCTCCTACCGCATTATGTGTATGGCAACACCATGTGGTCGACTTTGAATAAGATACGAAAGAAAATTGTGAATTTTATTCGACAATGGATTTTCTAATTCCGGTAATGAATACTAAACATTTTCAATTTTCATTTAATAACAAAAAAAAAAGACAAATTCGTTATTTACTGAGTCGTATGGTAAAGCTGAAAATGTTTGAACATTGAAAACATTTTGAACAAAATAATCGCTTATAGCTTTGCCAATATATATGTATATGTATTCACTCGTATCGAGTATATAAGCACCATGAGAATCAATATGTTGAAATGACAAATGAAACCGTTGAGGAAGGTGTAATTCATCTTCACCATCTTGAACAATTTGGCTCTATTTTAAGCACAATATACATATTTACTAATAAATATGGGAATTTTGTTTACTTTTTCTTCAATTGTATGAATTGGATATAAATCCGGATAGAATATTTGCATGAGATATTGAACCGGCAGAGTCTTGCATAGGTCAATATAATATCCTCGATCATCGAGTTTCGATGCACTACCAGCTCGGAAAGCGGTCTAAACGATGATGAAATAAGAAAATGATTTCGTGGTGTTTTTTTTCATACCGATTTAATCAAACTCAACATGTATAAAGGTACAAGTCGAAGAGAATAAGGGACTAATAGTGAAAATGCACGATTCGAGTGATTATTCGATAGACACGAACGTAGAACATCACAAGCGACATTAGTCATGGCTTCACGAGCTTCTTGAATCGATGACGATATCGAACGATCAGCCGCTTGAAAAAGAAGGAAAATAATCAAAAATAAATTTGAATTTCTTATTTATTTTTTGCTTTACCCATTTTCGAAATTAATGAAACGACCGCTTCTTGATCAGCATTCGCGCAGATTTCTGTTAGATTCGAACTAACAGGTAGACAAAGTGTATGAACTCGAATACGTCTTTCGCCTGAAATGAATTCATAACTAAAGAATTTCTTTTTGTTTTATTTACTTTTGCTTGATGTATAAAGTAATGCTGTTTGAAATGTAACCGATGTATAATTTGCCAAAGAATCTTCAATAGCGACTTGTATGCCGAATGCTGCATCGGGATTGATATTTGGCAACATAAGTAAATCAACTGAACGAACAAAACCACTGCCATGAAAAGTATGAATTGAAAGAGCTGAAGAAAATCAAATGAAGAAAATGTTTCGAAATAAATAAAATTATTAACCTGGTGGCGATCGTAAACGCATAACAGCTTCGAAACCAATCTTACGTTGTAGATAACGTCTTAGATCGTTTTCAAAACGTTCGACTTCATGTGGTTTTTGAAGTGAATGATAGCCTGGATAGTATTTAACCTCACCGCCTGAATACTTCGAAATACAACCTAAATCAAAATTTAACTTCTATTCGATTTCCTCTCGTCGTTTTTCGACATACTCAATGTTGCTAAATCAATATAATGACTATTGAGAAGAAATAAATCACAAGCAATTTGTGCCGATGCATATTCTAATGAAAGTTTCTTATAGAAATCCGATGTCGGTGCTACTGTCGTTGGTTCTTTATTTGCTTGTCCACTAGGACCAACTGGTTCGTTCAAAGCACCTGGATTTATATTTGGTATACGTGTTTGAACGACTGTGATACGACCACCTGTTTGACTCAATAATTTACCAGCTATTTGCAAAGCTGCACCCAATGCTGAGTCCATTTCATGATTATCTTGATAGATTTTAGGTAATTCATTGAGAAATGTTTCGACAATACTTCGACATTCAGTCAATGTCACCATTAAACCATCGGGTAATGGAAGAAAATCTTCGGGTTTCGAATCTAAATCCGGTACGATCATAATACGAAATGTACCGTTCGATCGATCGGATAGATCGTAATAGTGAATGCAACTATCGTAAGTTATAAAACCGATTTGTGTACGAGCATCACCTGGTAAAGTATTGAGATTTTCTAAGAGTATATCACAAAATGATTGAAGATAACCTGAAGAAGACAAATATTCGAATGATTTTTTTATCGATTATTTCGAATTTGTATTTACCAGTTTGAATAGCATTATGCGATACATCGAGAAGAAATAAGTACATCGCAGGTTGTGGAGGTCGTGCCATGTAATCAGCTGTTGCAGTGTATTCAACTGTACCGAAACGAACTTCAGGCCGACGACTTGGATCACCATAAGTTTTTGTTATTGGATCGAAGAGAAATTCTTGTGGTACTAGAAAGAAATTTTTAACAAATGAAAAATGATGTTTCATATGAATGAGAGAAAAATTAATTACATTCATTAACACGAAAACAGATACTACAACGCCATCGTGTATTATCAAGAAATGTAATGAAAGGATTAATGTAACTTTTACATGAATCACAACGAACTATTTTCGTGCCTTGAATAACACTTAAACTCTAGAGATAGAAGAAATGTTCGAATATTTCCTTTTTTGTTAAAATGATAAGTACTTCGAGATCTTTGAATGGATGAATGAGAATACCAAGTGGAAGACGACTTTTATTAAGTAAATCTTTTGATTGTGGAATAACATTTAAACTACAACGCATAACTCTATAGTAAAAAATGAAACCAACAAAAATGAAACAAAATAATATCAACAAGACAAAGAACCTACTCGGGATTACAATTCATCTGTTGATTTTCTTCAGTAAGTATTGGTGAGATTGGTGGTTCTTCAGCATATGGACTTACTACACTTTTTTCTTTCAATAGATCGATAATATCATTAGTCTATCAATGAAACAAAAATCGAATTATTTCATAGGAAAGAAAGAGAATATTGTTCTTACAGAAGGAGGTCCATTGACATTATTATTCTGTTGATTTGGCATAGTAGCTGCTGTATTACCGCTCATTCCGTACGGCATCAATGGAGGTTGTCCTGGATGAGCTGAACTTGTTGGATTTGTATTATAGTTATATTGTGGATAAGGATAATTAGATGTTGAAGTAGTAGGAATAGTAGACGAAGGAAGAATTGCTGGTGCTGTTGAAGGATAATTTTGATTAGGAAGAGGAGGAGGTGGTTGTTGAGGCATTTGAGGTTGATATGATGATGCCGGTGATGGATACATTGGACGAATGGACGGTTGTGAAGTAGCTGTTGGTTGAGTCTGAAAATATTCGAAGTGAATAGTCAATCAAACAGTGAAAATCATCTTTCTTACTGGATAAGAATTATATGTATTCATTGATGTAGGAGGAGGAAGAGGAGGTTGTACTAATGGTTGAGTTGGATTTTGATTTATATTGAACATAGCAGCTGTTGATGTTGAAGATGATGATAGTGGTGGTGGAATTGGATTAACCTGTGCGTTCGATACATTTGGAAATGGAACAGGATTAATGTTGTAATTGTTCGGTAATGTTGGAATTGGATTTCCACTTGTATTAAATCCATGCATTAATGGGGAGTTAGAATGAGGATTTGTGTTAAATCCATGTACTGGTGGTGGAGTAGGATTTGAAGTAGCAGTAAACATGTTTGATAATGGTTGTGATGATATTGGATTTGTTGTAACATTGGGTATATTTGGTGGTAATGGTGGTGTAGCTGTTCCATTTGAATTCTGAATATGTGTTATTGGTGGAGTTGGACTTGCATGTGTATTGAAATGATTTTGTTGTGGAAATGATGGTGGTGTTGGTGGTAGTGTTGGATTGATTTTTGTATTGAGAGCATTCGATGACGGTTGAAGTGTCGGAGGAAATATTGGAGCAGTTATTTGAGTAGGAGGAGTTGATAAATTAGGTGGAAATAATGGAGATCTTATACTATTTGTAGTTGACTGAGACATTGGTGGAAAAATCTAATTGATTCAAGAAAATAGAACAATTCGTTTTATATAATTTTGAAATAATTCGAAAACATACAGGATTAGCCTTTTTTTCAGCACCTATCGTGCCATTTGATGGCGGTATCGATGTCATCGAAGAGATTTCTCAAAGAAAAATCGGATCTAAAAATAGAAATTGTTCGATTAATGCCACGTTTATGTTCAACATTTGGTCCATTGTTGACGTTGTTGAGAATCCAAGCATGAAATTTATTTGTTCTTTAACAATCCAATCAACAAACACAACCATCAGAGACATCTTTATAGAGTTAGGTAGAAATCGGACACATCGTATTTTCTTTCTTCTTTTGAAGTGTAATTGATACTACAAAATCATTCAAACACATGTGTGAAATTTGTTTAAAAGAAATTCATCAGATTACATCTTTAAATGCTACTAGAATAGAATCATATATGCATGAATTATTTCGATACAAGTCTAGACATCGTTAGAAAAAATAATAAATTGTCTTCTCTTCATGACAACTAGTGAATATTCTCTTTGAGTTGTATAATTCTGTACAATTACAAATGAATAATTAATCTCAAACAAATTCTTATCCGAAGAAAAGGATGATACAATCCAATCTAATAAGCATGTAAGACTAAACTTTTCTTTTTCTTTAGATCAAAGAATATATCCGTGCATGACATGCTGCCAATATTCATTCGATAATCTTAAGTGGATTGTTTATCATAACGATTTCATAAGATGAACACATGTTTGTTCAATCATACAATTGACCTTATGTCATATTCTTTAACAGATAACTAATATAATAATGAATCTTATTTGAGAGAACATTTTGATTAGTTTTTTGAAATCAAGATATGGTTCAATGACAATCAGAGAACATCAATACGAGGCGCTTCTTCTGATAAGTAACACAAGCAAGCAACTTCAAATCATATTTAAATCTACAAAACATCCATCCATCACTCAAAAAAAGAACAGCAGGATGCCAAACAATAATTATATTTCAACATCAAATAAACCATCTTCTTTTTCTTTTTCATGTTCTATTCAGATATTCAATTGAATTTAAATCTGTTTGATGAGATTTTGATTTTGTTCGCTTTGTGTATGTCGTCGTTGTCCCCTCTCATCATCAATCGGACACATCTAAACAGATTGTTGACTATTCAAATTAGTTGTCGTGTTGTTTTCTTGCGGATATATCTCGATGCTGTGAAGTGTAAGTAATTCAATTCTATCACATCGAGATTTTGTTACACAATCGTTTTCTTTGAAGTTGATTTCCGTATTTATTTCGAGATGAGTTATATTTGCTCATCACATACACGCCCTCAGAAGAAGAAGAAGAAGAGACACTAACATGTTTACTAACTGTCAATTTGATTGCTTTGTAAAGTGACAAGAATATAATTCATTAGATTGTCATTATTATCATCATCATCGTCATTTTTCAAAACGATACAGTTTTTTTTAAGTAGAAACGGAAATCAAAAATCGATCGTTGAAAAAAAAAACGAGAATGTGCAGGTGAACACACTCGAAAAGTGTCATACATTCTTCTCGTCTTTCGCTTTTGCTTATTTGTCATGAAAATTAATAAGTTGATGGAATAAGTTGTTCAATGAAACGGAAAACAACTCGATTATTACATATTTCATGGCCTTCGTTTGATTTCTAGTTTGGAACAGATGCGCGTCCAGTCATGAATGGGTCAAGTAAACAATAGATAAAATACACGACCTTTTCCATCATCATTCGCTTTTGCTAATTAGAACTAATTCTTCTTTCTCTTCTTCTTCTCGTCTTCACGTTGTCTGTATGTGTGTGTGTGTGTATGGTATGATCAGCCAACGGGCATATCGTGTCGGGGGTCGGCTTGAAAGTAAAAGAGTAAAGAAGACGAAGATTATAGATGTGGTTAAAGCTTAACTACCCCTGAGGCCATCATCAGAGTTCGAATAACGACAACTTAATCTCGCTCACACTTTCTCTTCAATGATCAAGTCTCCTGACGACGTTTGTTGCCCTCTAACTATACAATACACTCATCATATAGACAACAAGTAATGAGTCGATCAAGTCGGAACACAAATCGAACATTCTTTTTCCCAATGGTTTCTTTTCTATCTAATTACTTATCACATCAAACATTCAAACTAGACAAGAAAAACGAAAAAAAATGTTTTCTATGGTCTCTATGTACACGATGCGGAAGTCAGTCACAATATAATCAAATTTGTGTGCACTTAACAAGGCGCCTTTCAATATTTGATTGTGCAGCTGTCAGTATCTACTTTTAATCAGATCAATTCCTATGTACTCAGTTGGAGGTTTCTCGAAATAATCAAAAGTCAAAACAAAACAAAAGACGCGAACGTGCTGGCAGATGTGAATCAAATCGTCCTTATGTAGATCGATACAAGTGAATAAATGAGCGTATGAATGAATAGTGAGTCTGATGAGATAACGATGCATGCCGATTTAGCCACACAAGAAAAAAATATATATATCTTCATTGAGACGAAGAATTTCAAACTGTACAATTAGAGACAACATGAGGCATATCTTCCCATGAAGAAGAAGAAGAAGAAAACGACTACTTTCTTTGCCTTTCATTGAACCATGACAAGACGTTTAATGATGTGGAAAATGAATAGTTTGAACTTAGAAGATTTATCATAACGACAGAAACAAAAATAGACAAGCCAATAAAGAAAGATTTTTTCTCATAAATCATCAAACATAACAAACATTTAGTCAATTGATCCGATTGAATGCAAAAAATCAAGCATAAGAGAGATCTGCTATATCGTTTTATGATTAGTAAATATGCGTATATATATACACACACATTTATCTTAGCTAATCGATAGAGACGTGTGTGTGTGTGTGTATGTCTGAAAGAGAGAAATACTCTCAATAGATAGATACATTTACGCAATAACACTTTTACTCAGTTTTAGTTTGTGTTAACTATGAACATATTATTGTTAGACAGACTATGTCAAGATAATCGATAGTGAATAGAATTGATGTCTCTCTGACAGAATCTATCGTTCCATGCTCATCTGTCAATTTCGAGACATAAACTTACTCCAATTTCATTCGCATAATTGAGTCAATTAAAGAAACAAAAACAGTTAGAAATATCTCTCTATTATTGTTATGAATCAAATCTACAGATCATACAACATATATATATACGTATATTTAAAAAAAGAAAAGAAACGCGAGCACAAAAGAAAAAGTAAGATCTGTCAATGGGTTTTTAAACATAAGTACCACGTGTTGATATAATCGGTTGATGACCTTCGGTTAATAGCGATAGGTCAGTTTGTATTGAATGAAATAGTTTATTCGTTAAATTATCGGTTGGATGAGGTAGTAGAGTTCCTCGTTTCGGGGAAAATAGAAACATATCCTACGGGAGAAAACAATCAATGAATGATTTCAATTAGTGTTCAATTATTTTCGTGTCTTACTGAAGTTTCGACTGTAATATTCTCGGATTTTTCTGAACCATACAATGATCCAGCCGATGATGTCTGTTCGGATGATGATGTTTGAATGATTTTTTGTTTTGTACTGTTATCATCTGTCGAATTCGTTATTAATGATGCTGGCTTTTTCTTTGTTTTCGTTTCACGACGACAATAAATACATATTAATATCGTTGCTATAACAAATAACAAGCCCATTAGACTTGCTATACTTATAATAATATATTCATGTTTAAATAATTGAAAAATATCAAATTGACTAGCACGATTGACTTGAAGAAAGGCTAGATCATGACCTAAGATTGAACTTCGATAGAGACGAATTTTAATAATCGATGAGAAATTTTCTTCATCGACATCGTACGCTTCAATATCTAACCAAATTTCTCCATTCGATAGATAAAATAAACAATCATTATTCGATTCATTGGATATTAATGTACAATTAATAATTAATTCATTGGATTTCAATAGAATCCATGTTGGCCACGAACTACTCTTTTTTCGGTAGCCAACATTCGAATTTTCATCTTGATCAGTTGCATTTAAACTTAAACTAATCGGTCGATTTAAATGAAGATATTGATCTAAATCAATATTTAATATACTTGCATTCCATTCGGGTTTACAATCGTTAACATCCGTAACAATAATTTCGAAATAACGTTGAATATTCTTATTATGTAAATAAACATTATATGACGAACGTTTTTCTCGATCATAAATTCGATCCGTAAGTAATGTAAATGAATTATCAGTTAATTTCTGTATAAAAAAACCATCATCAGGTACAACTTGAAGATTTTCATCCGATTTAATATATGCAATAAATGTTGCATTAGGCAAATTTTCAGCAAGATAAACTTTAGTTGAATTTTTCGATACACGATTCGAACCGAATGTGATTTGAATTAATGATTGATCATTTTGTTGTTCGTCATTTTGAATATGTATATAAACAGTTGCAAGAGCTGGTATTGCATTATGTGTACCATCGGATGCGGCAATAATTAATTTATAGATATTTTTCGTATCGTGATGATTCAATTGAGAAATTAAACTTAATTCACCTGTATGAGAATTCAATTGAAATAACGAATGTTTATCATTCATATCGAGTTTATAACCATCGATACTTAATAATGAATAATAAATACGTGCATATTCAGGTGTATCGGCATCGTATGCAGTTAATTTAGTTAGAATTGTACCTAACGGTGTCGATTGTGTGATATTAACTGAATAGATCGATTGTGAAAAACGTGGATTATGATCATTAACATCAAGAACAGTAAGAACTAATTTTGTTGATGTTGTATGTTTATGATCATTTGCTGTTATAGTAAATATAAATTCATGTTGTAATTCACGATCTAATGATATATTAACAACAAAATATAATTCCGAATTTGAATCGTAGATTAAATAAAATGCTTGATCCGAATATTTATTCGATAGTTTCTTATCATTGATATTTATTGTTGATAAAATAACACGATTTTGATAAACATAAGTTAATTCATAAAATTGAACACCATTGATTAAACAATCGATATCTTCAGCTTTTGACAAACGAATCTTCATTCCAGGCATATTATTTTCTGTCAATGATATTGAATATGTATTCGAACTGAAACTTGGTTGATTATCATTGATATCATTGATTTTAAATTTCAATAATAAAATATCATAATTGAACATATCATAGAGTTTAATATTAATAAAACATTGTGAACAACGATCATCATTGGGACAAAGTGTATCACGATCGATACGTTTTCGAATTGAAATTAAGTTTGTTGTTGAATTAAATAATAATAATGATGAACTTTCTAATAATTGATAGTTAATAGTTGTTGATGTTGATAAACTATTTAAATCGAAAACAATTGTACCAATTGGTGTTTCCTCATTAATTGTTATTTCATGTTCACGAGTTTCACTGAATCCAACTAAGGATAGAACGAGTAAAGGGATGTAGAAGACAAGCATGATCATCTAGAAAATGATGGTGAATGAGAATATACAGTACGAGAGAAAGAGAAAGAGAAAAAAGAGAAAGCGAGAGAAATATTTCCTTCTCTTTCTCTCTCTCTGTGCTTCTTCTTCTTCTTCTTTTTCTTTTGGTCAAATGCCCACTGGTCGAAAAAGAGACACACACAGAGAGAGAAGCACAAAAAAAAGAAAAGGTGATGAATTACCTTTTCCTTCTAACACTCAAAGTCAACTTATTCTATTGAAAACGACAGAAGAAATAATTATCGTAGCACAGTAGGATATTCTAATGACAAAAATCTTTGCTATATACAAGTATAAGATGATGAAGTTGAAATTTTTATGAACAATTAGATCAATCTTAGCTGTTCATTGACAAAAACTTGTCACACGCGATCACACCTGTGATGTGAGAGAACTAAATATTCATGGGAAACGGATTAACTTCTTCTGATAAAAAGAAAAAAAACGAAAGTGAAGTCTCAAGAGTCGAAAAACAAAACAGATGTATATTCGGTCTAATAATTGGACAGTAATCATGATCATTGCCCTACAGTTAATCGCATTCCATTAGATAGATATACATTTTATGTACATCAAACTCCTCCTATCATTCTCTACCTGTCTGTCTGTTCGTTCTTACTCGTTCAGTCTACTGCCGGCAATGATGATAATCATCATTATGACATTAGTGTCATCATTATCCGATGGGTGTGGTTAAGAACTCAAGATATGTATAGAATTCATTTCTCTATTTTCCATGCCTATATACATATCAACTTCAGAAGAAGAAAAAAAAAACTTCGAAGAGACAGGGTCACGACCTGCTTGACTATCTCTTTGTATATGTATATATGTTTTAAACACGGTGTGAAGTAGATTTGATAGCTAAATAGAATAGAAATCGAATGAAACAAAAAGCGGCTTACCGTCGATTATTTGTTGTTTGCTCAAATAATATGCAAACAAATAAATTTTTTATCTGATAAGAAGACATATTTTATTCTCTTGAGAATCATACATATATCTAATCGAGGAATTTTCTTTACCTCTCCCTCATCTATTGCAGACAGTACGATCATCAACGAAATAATCTTCGTCATTGTATTACATGTATTATATACACATAAGCTCAGCATGATACATATAGTAACTTCTAGGGTGTACAGTTAATGGAGATGTCATCGGTACTATGTTTCTGTGTTTGACAGCAGGCCGCCAAAGAGCAGTGTGCCAAATCAATT
>ERZ778019.1382-NODE-1382-length-33232-cov-13.193477_pt1 | contig 33232 bp, 38 predicted proteins | sample MGYA00375749_ERZ778019 | MGnify/ENA primary metagenome ERZ778019 (study PRJEB29350, sample SAMN05389821) | bioreactor metagenome | isolation source: Ammonium sulfate bioreactor | place: South Africa: University of Cape Town | collected 2014-03-17 ... | reverse complement strand
TGTTGGAGTATTTGAATAGTTTTATGTAAAAAACATTCTTTATGTTACTGCTGTAGATTTATTGGAATAATTAAGCAGTTCTTTAAGCTAGTCCCCTTTTGCAATATCAATAATTATCTCAACAAAATATATGAATCTTAATTTTTTACGCAAACCATAAATCCGTAATCATTAAAAGCCGTACGATGAGCAGTATATCCTGGGGGACATCGGCGTAAACCAGGATCATAGCCATCACATGAGGGTCCATTTACTGAGTCCTCAATTTGCATTCCACAAAGTGTTCCTGGCAAATTGTCTTTTAGGTTTGTAGCTGCACATACTACATTTCTTTTAGTGTCTGTGCAAAATCGACCCAAGAGCGGTGAACTATAGCAGACATTAGTATTACCAGTACGTTTCTGAAAGGATGTCGGACAATCATTTGCTCGTATATCAGAAATGCCACCGCAGCCTATGTTAATGTCGAAGTTGAATTCCCTTGAATATGAATGAACTCCACAAATTGTTCCGTAAACAGGAGTATCAACACTTGTAATACTCTTATAACACACAGTCAAATCAGTAAGCCAAATTTTTTGCAGCCAGCCATCGGGACATTTTTCCCATGGGCGAAAACCACCACAATTAACCTGCATAATCGAACGATCAAATCCACATATAGTACCTTGTAGTATTGTGGGCTTTTCAATAACTTGTATTTCGCAATTAACACCAGTCCATCCAGGATTGCATTTGCATATTCCCAATTGAAAGTAACCGATAGGTTCACAAGTTCCACGATTATTCTCATTTCCACAAGAGCCCATGCAGTAAATCGAACCGTTGATGTATTTTTCCAATGATTTCTCGATTAATTTCGATTTGTTTGCTATTAATGGATCATTTGGAAAACGAAGTTTCGTGAAAAGACGAAATATATCCCGTACAGTAGACTTTACAATAACAGGATTTTTTTCAACTGTTTTAGACCAATCTGCGAAGTTGAGCAGATGTGCGTCACCTCCGAGAGTCGTTCTGTATGTTAACTTTGTTGCATTAATAAATGAATTGTATTTGGACTGACTTTGATTGTCAGATACACTTATACCAACTCTGGCAGAATTACTTATATTTGTTCCCATAGATAGATCAAATGCTATACTTGCTTGATGTTCGATATTTATGCTTTGTTGTTCGAGTCGTTCTTTCGATTCTCGGCTCATGAAAATATTTTGTTGTGCAATGCCACCTAGCAGAACACTTGTAACATAGCCGAGACCAAAATATTCAAAAACAAATTCTTTAATATAATCGTGTACGTCAGGATCATTTTCATCACAGCAAATCAAATTTTCAACAACATATCGGAAATTATCTGATAGTTCCATTTTAGGTTCAAACATAGATAACTTTGACAATGAAGTTTGAAGTGTAGTAAACTAGAAAATGTCCTTTAGTAAAATTTACAAAAAAATTCAAGTCTACTTACAATAGACACTTGATTGTTTTTAACAATATTGTCAGTCATACGTTTCGTCTCTTTTGAATATTTATATGAAAATTCCACACCCTTCAATTTTGCGCCGAGAGAAACGCTAACCTTATTTGAAATCGATGTATGCAGTTGCTCAACCGTATCAATGATTTCACTTTTAGCTGTATATTCAGTTGACGGTAAACAATCTAATTCTACATTGTTTGGCACTAATTTATTTATGCAAGATCCAACTACTGCCGAAGTATACTCCAGTTTAAAAACTGAATGAGTAAATTCATCCATTTGGCATTGACCTGTATAGCATATGGGTGAAGCGGCTAGTATATTGTAACCAAAGCCAATCTTATTGCTATTTTCTAACCATTCGGTGTTTATACGAGCTTGACGAGTATTCGATACTTGAAGATATTTTCTCACGCGTTCAATTGTTTGACGATTTGCTTCATGTAGAGAAATCAACTCTACAGGCAAAAACAGAATGATAAAAACGTAGAAACGAAATTTCATTGTACTTAAACGAATGCATCTATTTGTTGATATTTATACTATCAAGATAGCGGTATGCATTAACTGAGATTCTTTCAATAATTTTGAGACGAAAATATATCATATTTCTTCAAAATACGACTATTGTCCAACCGCAATTATTTATGTTAGATTAATTTTCTATTGATCTAAGTTCTTAATTCCGACGAATATTTAAAAGTTAATTCATCTATGATTTATTTCGTTAGTATAATACTAGACAAAGTTTAACAACTCGTAAGGTCTTTTTACTGTATTAACAATGGTCATTCTAATTCTTCTATATTCGTCAAAAAATGTGAATGATGTTGCATCAACCTTGTGAAATCTAATCGTTGATTTTCTTTTTCTAGTTTATCCGATTTTTCTTTTTTTGTACAAATGACATGAAATAAACAACGAATAACTGTGAAAAAGAGAAAAAAAAACGAAATAAACAATTTTAAAAATGGTACATCGAACGTTAATGAGGAAATAAACGAGCTGATAATCAATTTTTCTTTCTATGGACTTTCATGTTCAACAATGTTTACTTGATCATTTTCGAAACCGAAGCCTCCGGCTGGAAAAGCTAAATGTCCAAGACCATACAAATGTCCCGAATATTTGGCTTCATCGATTGAATCATCAAAAAAAAGTTCTTTCATACGGAAAAAAGCCAAGCCAGTCATCAGACTGTCACTTCCAGCTTGATGTTGAGGACCAATACGTTCGATTTCCAATTGTTTAGCAACTTCTTCTAAGCCACCTTTGAGATTCTTACAACTCTTCATTAAATATTTGACATCGTAGATTGTCGGAAAAAAGATTTTTAATAATTCAAAAAAATCATTCTCCGTATCCGGTAATAATTTACCCGTTAACATTTTCAATAAATACCCAAAATCATAGCCACTAAAAAATCCTTCAGCTATTTTTTCCTCAAAAAAAAACAAAAAATTTATTCTTACGCATGAAATGAAAGCCAAGTGACATTTTCCATGAAGACAACGCCTGATGTTGTCAATAATTCCGCAAATAAATGAGGATCAATACCCTCTTCTTCGTGTTTTTTAAATTGTATACCAGATTTCTGTAATAATTCAATCGAATCTTGTGCATACATATCCAATCTAAATCAAAACCAAACAATCCTATTCAATCAATCGAAAATGAATTTCTTCAATTTACGCTAAGTTAAAATTAAAATTAAACTGGTAAGAACAAACACCCGGCGGACTTTTGCCTTGACTATCCATGAATGTTAAACCTAATTGAATGATTTTCAAAAAATCAACGTTTAATTTCAAACATTGATATTGATATTCAGCTGTTGTCTTGAATTCTCCCAATGGTCGAACAACAATACCAGGAAATTCTGTATCCTAAATATCAAATAAATCGAAAATCACTCGTCGCCGTCGTCTTTATCAAAACAAACCATTGCCACATAAGGATATTTCAAAATCAATTTTCTAATCGCTCGAAATTCTTCTTCGACATTATGTGCCCAAACATCTTTTATCGTATACGAAGGAATCGGTTCTTCCGGCATGATAACAATATCTCAAAATTCAGAATGAATACAAACAAATAACTAATCCGTCAGTCGGACGTCGGTCGTCATTTTTTTCTTCTTGTTTTTTACCAATTCTATCGACCAATCTCAAACATAAAACATTTTGATAATCAGTGACCTCTGTGAAACACGACGAATTTCGTCATTATATTTATTAGAACATATGTGGAAAAACAAAACGGTATACATTCATTTCATCATCCGTTTGTTATATTTGCACATCGAGATTCACATTCAGTTTTCGATTCGAAACGATTTTCATTTCCTAAAAATAAAAATCAATCTATCAAAATAATCGAATTGCTCCTTTTTCGTACCACTACAACCACCATAATAAAATAAAACGCATTCGTCTGCTAACGAATCATAGTAATACGCTGGAATTAGAGCTCGACATGGACCAATTTCATGTTCAAGCTCGCATTCAGCAGGTCGATTGCTCTCGCCGAATCCCAGAAAACAAAAACAAATCATTAGACCAACAAACACCACTCGATTCATGTCTCTTATTTGCACTTAATGAAAAACGAATCGACAGACATGTTTTTTCATTTCTTCTAATTAAAGTCAAGTGAAAGAATATGTTTGTTTCTTTTTTTTGTTGAAAAATTTCTTTTTATTCAAGTCTTTTTTTGGTTTCATAATCTACACATATTGATCTCATTTTTGTTTCGCTAGTTGTTACACATAGTGCATACAAAAGACAAAAAAAATTGTTAACATAAGTAAAGGGGAGGGGGGAACACAGGCAAAAAAAAATGTTAGAGACACAGACAAACATGATTAAAGATCAGAAATACACATAATCCTGATGAAATGATTGTTTTTTTCGAAAATAAGGAGAGGATAAACACGCACATCGATTTAAAAATCTGCATCCAACGTTAATTTATGTTCGGTTATTGCAGCCATAACACCGGCACGTTGATAATCACCGACACGTTTTTCGAAGAAATTTGTTTTGCCTGTTATTGAGATATTATTCATAAAATCAAAAGGACAATCACAATGATAGATCTTCGAACAGCCAAGTTCAACTAAAAGTCGATCGGCAACAAATTTAATATATTGTGCCATGGCCGTAGCATTCATGCCAATCAATGAACACGGTAAAGCATCGGTAAGAAATTCAATTTCAATATTTACAGCTTCACGAAGAATTTCTTCGATACGTTCAACACTGGGCTTGTGAACAATATGTTCGAAAAGTAAACAAGCAAAATCTGTGTGTAAACCTTCATCACGACTAATCAATTCATTACTGAATGTGAGACCGGGCATAACACCACGTTCACGTAACCAGAAAATAGAAGCAAATGAACCACTGAAAAATATGCCTTCGACACAGGCAAATGCAACTAAACGTTCGGCAAATGGAGTTTTATCGTTTATCCAACGAATAGCCCAATCAGCTTTCTTTTTAACATACGGCAATGTTGAAATCGCATTGAATAAGATGTCACGTTCACGTGGATCTTTAATATAGGTATCGATTAATAAACTATACATTTCCGAATGAATATTTTCAATAGCAATTTGAAAACCATAGAAACAACGTGCTTCAGGTATTTGTACTTCACCCGAGAATTTCTCAACTAAATTTTCACCGACAATACCATCACTTGCAGCGAAAAAAGCGAGAACATGCTTGATGAAATATTGTTCATCGGGTGTTAAACGTAGCCAATCTTTCATGTCATTGGCAAGGTCGACTTCTTCACATGTCCAAATCGATGCTAATGCACGTTTGTAGAATTTCCAAATATCATGATATTTTATTGGAAAAAGAACATAACGACCTGGATTTTCTCGTAAGAGTGGTTCATCGTCTTCGATACCTTTGACATGTTCATTCTATTGGATTGAAAAGAAAAGAAAATAGATGAGACTTTTAATCAATTGATGAAACGAACCGATGATGTTCCAGTATAGTTTTCGAATAATTTCACCTCGTCATTAGCATCGAATGTTGTCTGTAGAAATGAAATTCGTTTTTTTCTCCATCATTGACTAGGAAATATTTCAAAAACGACTTACAGTCGATAGTTTACCATCGATATTTTCAATTCCATTTGTTGTTGAAACAATAATATCACGCATGATGTCCTTTCTTTCTTATCTCTTGTATCTATTGCAATAAAACAAAATACAATGAATGTTTTCGATGGCGAATCTGTCGCCTATTTATATTCGTAGATAAACAATAACCCTCTATATCGATATTTCACACTGTGCGTTTCATAGTCAAAATGAACCAATCGAAACAATTCGTCTTTGTTCAATGTGATAGCATCAAATTAATAAAATGTATCTAATTGGATCGATATGCGGTGAAAATTGAAAAACAAAAAAATAAACACAGCATGAAAATATTTGACAGATATATATCGGTTTATGTAGCAGCTGTTCAATTTGCACTCTAGCGACTTAGTGTTGTTACACAATCATTGTGAAATAACAACACAGGAAAAAAGAAGCGTGACTATAGTGGCGTCATTTGTTGATTTTCTCAGACGGATATAGCAAGAATAGATTTATTGAATTAAAGCATTTTGTTGTTTATTTATGAACATAATACAAAAGAAAACCGAATGATTAAATACATTATCTGTTTTTGTCAACGAGTAGAAAAAGACAAGGAAGCACATAATATTATTATTATTATAATTATTATTTTAAGAATCAAATACTCATGATCTACAGAAATATATCTATTGAAAGGCAACAAAAAGAAAATTAGGATTTTGATATTTTGCTTGTTTGGAATCACTGTTGAGAAAGAAATCATTTAATCGAATTCATTGATAAATGAACCATTGACAAATGTTTGATGATGAAGATTAGATGATGAAAGTTCGTGTTGAATTTGTTGAAGAAATGTTTTTGAGAGTTCATATTGTTTTGTTAACGGTAAACCTTGAGTAAGATTCAGAACTGCATCGATGCGAGATGAATCGATAGGAATTTCGTCGTTTAAGCGAGAACGAATGTCATCACTTGTACGAAATTGATCAGACGTGGGAAGAGAAGTTGTTAAAGATTCAATGACAGGCCGATTGACATCATTCGATACTGTTGATAATGAAGCTAAAAGAGAATTTCTAAGATAAAAAAAAAACTATGAAAAGAAATGATTGTATTCTACCAAGTGAATCATTTAGACTTTCATTGGATGATGCCATTGATAAAGGTCGTTGAGGTTTATTCGGTAATCTTTGAGGTAATAGCAAAGGTTCATTATTAGGTAATGTTGTTTGAGGCAAACGTGCTTGCGTGTTAGTTCGATGTCCATTCATTTTAATGTTAAGAGGTCGTGGTGGAATGGGTGGTGGTACTGATGCTGCTGATGGTGTATTCTCAGATGTGCTATTAGTTGTCTAACAAAAAACACGGTGAATTTCGAAAAAAAAAATGAAATTTATTTAGTGTGATTCTTACGTGTTGAGAATGATCGGTATCTAATGGCCGAGCAATAGCAAGTGATTGTAATGTTTGCACATCTGGATTTGCATCGAGTGTTTGCTAAAAATGAAGAATTAAATTGATTTTTTTTTGTTTGGAAAATATGTTTTACATCATCAAATTCATTGGAACCATTTGGACTTGATTCTTTTCGATTCTGTGCTGTACTATCAAATGGACTGATAACAACCGATTCGAAACCTTTTATTTCTCCTCGACAAAATGGACATAATGGCGGTGGTTTACTACTATTTTGATTCTAATTTTCAAAAAAATTGATCGTATTCAGTATTCTTTCAAAAGAAAAAATAACCTCTCACCTGCCAAGCAATCAAACAACTTTGACATAATAAATGTCCGCATGGTTGAATTTTACAATCTTTATTATTAACAGAACAGATTTTACATAATTCAAAACAGGTACCCATATCGCAATAAATAGCATATTGTTCTTCGGAAATAAGTATCCGATCGGTTTCAGTCGGTCTCAATGCCGATGAAAGATCAATATGAATATTTCTTCCATTCGGATATTTATAACTAAATATCAGAAATCGATCAACTCGAATATTTTCATCCGATAAAAAGTACATACTATCCTTCTCGTTCACCATCGATTAATGATTGTATCAATGGTTTTGTTTGTGGTATTGTTTGAAGAATTGTATTCTGCGTTGTCACATAACCAATTGCCCATTGACCAAGACGTGTACAACTCAATCGAAAGACATAACTACCAGGTTTATCAATATAATTCGTTAGTATAGCTTTGACTTCATCATATGTCATAAATGCCATGAAACCCGGATGTGTAACTGCTAATAATTTCCAATTCGTCAATAACGATGACCATGGATGAAATAATCTTTAAAAAAAAAACGATTCATATTTTTCATTATTTCTTTCATCTTTCGCTACCTTGTGAATACATCGAATTCGAATATTGATACATGATTATTATTTGTTAGATCGATTGTATTCTGTAGAGCTGTTGCTTCATTGATTGTTTGAATTGGATGAATGAGGTTTAATTTTTCTTTAAATTCTTCCCAAGGCACAATTGTCCTACAACAAAAACAAACGAAACAATTTTAATTTTACTCGATTTTCATTTCAATATACCGTTCATTGAAATGTGTTTTCCAAAAGTCATTCGCTTCTTGTTTAGTTAAACGAAATTTTTCGCCTTCATAAATTCCTTTATTAAACAATGATTTTAATTCGGCGAGATTATGTGAAAAATATAATGAAAGTTTAATGAGATATTTTCGATAGGTTGATTGTTCATCGTACATATGATGACCGGCACGTTTGAAACAATCGATTGTTTTCGTACATTGTTCGATTAAATTATCGAGAAATATTCGAAAATATTCGATATCATTGAGAATATGTAAACGATCTTCGTAATTATTGAGAATTTCACGTAAAGTTTGATAGAGATCAGGAAGAATATCGAGCATATATGGTGGAGAATTTTTCAGATTCATTTTTGGCATTTGACAATATTTAACAATGCGATCCATTTGTTTCCAGACTTTTTCAACTGATCGTCGATCGATACGATTCACTGATCGAGAGGGAAGTTCGACGATGGATGATTGAACCGTTGTTGGAGAATCTTGTCGAGAACCGAGTATACGTCGACGAAGATTCGATGCTGCTGCTTGTGCCATTGGATAATACTTCTTTGTTTTTTATTGTAAATTTATTTACTAGAAAAATCCTTCAATCATCTTAAAAACAAAAGATCAAATCGACAATTACAATTGACTGTAAATTGGAAAGTAACATTTCAAAAAAGAAAAAAAAAGAATTTATTTGTTCTCTTCATTTAAACATGATACATATCATGAGAATCAAAATTTTGATTATGCCGTTTGAGATCACACGGTATTAACCAGAATATCATCGGACCGGGACCGAACACTTTTCGAAAGAGTATTTTACTCGAAGGCAACACTCGAGACGAATCATCTGATTTTAAATTGTCGATTAGTGTTCGATCGTTTTTAATTGAGTAAATTTGATCGATTAATATGGCAACAACAAATAAACCGAATAGACATGATTCAACACAGATAACAATCGAATGAATTCTAAATTCAAAGAGAAAAGTTTTCTTGGAAACAAACAAAAAACTCGTTTATTTGTTTTTACACTTGTGCTTCTGATTTGTGAGGAAAAACCACCAATGCCCAGACTACAAATGCTAATGCATAAATACTCGTAATTCCTAAAGAAAAATAGATTTTTTTAATTCAACTAATCAATTAACTCTCGATCGACAAACCAATGTAAAACAGAAATAGAATAAAATATTTTTGATTAAATTCTCCCACACAATTATTAATCCCTGTTTATAAGAAAAAAAAACAGATTAAAAATTTCCTTTTCAAACTTCTTTTTTTCTTATCTCACAAGGACAATGATGATCCAATCTACGAAAAAGAAAATAATTCCAAATGCAAATGAATTAATTAATTAAACTTACTTCCGAACACATCGTTTACAAATTCTAAGAAGAAAAATAACATTTAAAAATAAATACAACAATCAATGAGAAACCTTACCTGCAATGATGTGATCGAGCCGGTCGATATGTGTCGCATCGATTACAAACTAAACTCAATTTTCATATGTATATTTGCTCAAAAACAAATCACTAAACATACTCGTCCATCCGTCTGCATTTTGCTTTTAAAAACAAAAAAAAACCGAACAATCAAATCAATATTACAGATTTTATTTGCAAGAATCTTCTTACTTTATTATTCTCGTTCGTTTTAACATCAGAGAAATCGATCCCTTTCTTCGGCAGCGGAACAAATCCTGGATCAGAAAAAGCAGCTCGACCATGAGAATATGCCGAAAGAGAAATAAATGTAACGATAATCAATGCATTTAATGTTCCATAGAGGCTAAAAACCGTACAAAGATTTTTATCTTTATTTGCAAAAAAAGACTGCGCATGTTTTTTTCTTCAATTGATTACCTTTCATTCAGTAAAGGTACGATAATAACAAATAAAAACACGTAGAGACAATGCAAGAGCATTGTATATGTTAATGTAATACATACAATTCCACATGGATCTTTTCGAAATAACATTTTCATTGAATTTTTGAATGTCAAGAAGAAAAAACTCGATTTATATACACACACACATACGCACACACACACGCACAAATAATGTTTTATGTTCAAGGCGATGAGAGACAAGGAGGAAGAAAACGATCGTGTTGATTGGTAGAGTAACGAACACCAATAAAAATCCTTTTATTAATCAGATGCTTTTCTACTAGCGCAAATGATTGATTTGTCAAATTAGACGATGAATTCGACAGCGATCTGTGATTTTCTTAGTGGAATAGCTGGTAAAGATCAATGAAAAATACACACAACGGTAGTTTCGTTCTTTTTTCAGGTGCTACAGCATCTGTCTATGTTGGTCAACCATTAGACACAATTAAAACTAAACTACAAACATTTCCAAATCGATATACGAATTTTATTGATTGTGCTCAAAAAACCTTCGTAAAAGAAGGTATTCATGGTCTCTACGCTGGAACACTACCTGCTCTTCTCGCTAATGCAGCTGGTAAGATAAATCGAAACAAAACGTTCATCGACTATCGATTTTTTTTTGTTTCAATAAAAAGAAAATGGCATATTGTTCATGGCTTATGGTCAATGTCAAAACGTTATTTGTTATCTTCGCTCGAAAACCGATCATGAACAATTATCATCAGTCGAAAATATGGCTGCTGGAAGTTTAGCCGCAGTTTTTGCATCATTAGCTCTATGTCCTACGGAATTAGTTAAATGTCGGATACAAACAATGAATGAAATGTCAAACAGTGAAAATCGTTTACGATGTCGGACAATGTAAAAATAAAAGCGAATAAATTTTTTGAATTTTCTTTCCACTAAATTTAGTTCACCAATTGATATTACAAAAACGATTCTTCGTACCGAAGGTACACGAGGATTATATCGTGGATTAACAACGACTTTTGCACGTGAATGTCCCGGTTATGGTTTATTTTTCGGTGGCTATGAATTAACACGATCTCTATTAACCAAGCCCAATGAAAAGAAAACTGATATCGGTAAAATTTGCGATTGAATCAAAACAAAAACTAAAAAATATTTACATGCAGGATTGTTTCGAACGTGGATATCAGGTGGTATGGCTGGTATTTGTTTTTGGATATTCATGTTTCCAATTGATGCCATTAAATCACGTATACAAGTATTTCAACCGAAATCAAATGCGTTTCAATATGCATTGCAAACTATCCGAACGGAAGGTAGAATTGAGCAAATGAAAAAGAAATGTTCATTGATTTTTTAGGATTTTCAACTTTGTATGCTGGCCTATGTCCAACATTGATTCGAACGTTTTTTGCAACAGGAGCGTTATTTATAACCTATGAACAAGTTCAATTAATATTACGGCGAATTTTTTGACTGTTAAAGATTAAACGATAGAAAAAAAATAGTCTATTTTTGGATCTAAAAGATTTGAAATAAACGAGTCAAATTCGTAGTTTCAATTTGTTGATTTTGTTTTTTTTAGTATTTTATTTTCTAACAAACAAATGAATGGATGATAATCAATTATCAAGTAAAGAAATATTTCGTATAAGAAAAAGTTTCAATTTATTGTTTTTTTTTCTTTTACAAAGAATCGATATTTTCTTATCATTTACGTGCAAATGCAACTGTTCTTTGTTTAAATTGTCATGGGAATCGACTGATTGCAGCTGGTCAACAGAGTAAAACAAAAAAGAATTTCCATTTGAACAAAATAAGAACATTTCTCTCTTAGATTTTCAATTGTTGGCTATCGAACAAAAAGATCAACACGAAGTATTTGTAGAAAAACATGATTTCAGAAATTCACAACGACAACAAGCACGTGCTGCTTTACAACCGAAAGACATCGGCTGGAGTCCAAGTGAAGGTATTCGAACAAGAAAATAGGCAATTTCTCGTATACAAATGTTTTGTTTATCAAGAGCATTGTTTTGCCTCGGCTAGTACAAGTGGTTTGCTCAATATTTGGGATGCCAATCAACCAGCAATGATAAATCAATTCAAGATTCATAATGCAACAATCAATCGTCTGCAATTTCATCCGACAAGTAGGAACGAACGTTTCTGTTCGTTTTTTTTATCATAGGAAAGGAAAATTATTTTTGTTACAGATCCGAAATTATTACTAACGGCATCACAAGATGGTTACGCTAAAGTTGATAACTAAAGTTTTTGTTTTTTTATTTTCAAATTTATGTTTATTTTGAAGTTAATCGATTTTCGAACGTATAATACAAATAAAGTCGTCGCTTCGTTTCGACATGTAAGCGAACATGGCTTTCGTGATATACATATAAATTCGTTTCGACCGGAACTATTCGCAGCTGCATTGAATGATCAATGTATTGTTCCTGTGAGTATGAAAGATAAACAAAAAACAATCATATCAAAGAATCTGTTTAGCTTTGGGATATGAGAAAAATCGAATCGCCCGTGACAGTTTTGACAACTGCCGATCGAACATTATGTCTCGCATGGAATCCGAATGAATCAAATTGGTTAGCAACTGGCGGCCGTGATCGAATGATTCGAGTAGAAGAATTTAAATTCAATTGAATGAGAGAATTCTGTTTTTGTTTTAACGAAGATTTGGAATGCACAAGATTCGAATAGTCGACAGGAACCTTTATTTAAAGTGCAATCATTTGGCACAGTATCAAAACTTAGTTGGAGACCAAATGTTCGTTTTCATATTGCTTGTTCGACGTTATCCGTTGATCCTCGAATACATGTTTGGGATATTCGACGTACCTATCTACCACAAGCATCATTTTGTCATCATCAAAGTAACAAAAACAACTATTCTTAATTTCTTACTCACAAAATATCTTTAGATAATATCGGTGAATTTTGTTGGCGTTCAAATACGGACAGTCTCGTATCTGTTGGCTATGACGAACATTTATATCATGCTCATATTTCGACAGCAATCAAAACCGATCGATTTGTTTCAGTATTTTCATTGAATGTGACATCGAAAGGTGAAACCGTTGCTACCATGCCAAATATCAATGACGAATATATACGTGCTGTTTATGCACAACATATTGTTCCAACATCGTATACGAATTTCAAAGAATTCTATTCGGAAAATTTCATGTTAGCATTTTCGAATTGGACCGAAACGATTAAAGGCAAATCTGTCATTGGCATTTATCGAAATTCAAAAAGCGATAATTCAGTCGAATTATTTCATCGATTTGCACGTCAATGGACACTTGGCGATGGTGATAAATCATCGGAAAGTCTCCGTGAAATCTGTGATCATAATAGTACAATTGCTGAGCAATATCAACGGCCCGATTTAAAGGCAACATGGCAAGTTATTAAAATGTTGTATACAGATTCGGATCGTCATTATAATGGTTGTTTACGTTCATCGAAAACAACATCATCAACAACGAAAACACGACCATTAAGTGATTCGCTGAATAATCATCGACATCACTATAATTATCAGTATAATCAAATGATGGGCAAATTGAATTATCAAAATCAACAACAAGATGATAGTGAATTTAACGGTGAATTTCATGATAAAAAACGAACGAAGTCACAAGAACAACTGCAAACAAACAATCAAATGGGCACGTATTTAAAAGAAAAAACAACAACAAAAAAATGAAATTATATTGTCTATTTTTAGAAATGATAGAAGATTCGGATACATATATCGTTCGTGATGTTCTCATGGACGATATTCTATTCATCACACCTGAAGATGCAATCAATAATACAAATAATTTCGAGATTTTATACGAAAATGATGTTCGATATTTCATACGAAGACATGAATTGATAGTTTTCTTTCTGTTAGATCTATTCTGATATTCACGATGGTGTACCAATGATATCCAATGAAACACCATCGATTATCAACGGTGATACTGACGGTCCACTAGATCGTCTCTCACGACAATACCAAGATATTATTCTACTCGATGAAAATGTCTTCGGACCTGTGAATGAATATGATAGGTAAAATATCAAATTGCAAACTTTCATTCATCGAATTTTTATTATCGTTGAAGTTCGGATGGGAATATGCGTGGATCGACACATTCAATATTACCCGATGGTTCAGATAAATTTTTTACTATTGATGAAAGCTATTGTCCAACAGTGCAAAATCATCCACTGATATTCGATGATATTATACGTAAAACAATTTGGTATTACATCGAAAATGTTCAGAGAATATTCATCGATTGAATCAGAGTCAAATAATTAAAAAATATGTGTGTTTTTAGAATGAATTACAAGTGGCTGTACATCTACTTCTTGCTCTATATCCAAAACTTACTCATAGTAAAATCTTTGAATTATTTAGTGGTACTTATTTCGAATGGATTGGAATGTACATTGGTTTGTTTTATTTAGTGAATAGATGAGCATATATTCGAGCAATTTTTTTAGATTTGTTACAAAAATTACGTTTATTTGTTAAAGCTAAAGAAATTACAAAATATTGTATAGAAAAAGTGTACATTCCATTGAATTACGATTCATCAGAATACGATGGAACGATCATACTTGCCGCACAATCACCTACGAGTAAACGTTCGACAAACAGTTTTGTTCCATCAACAACTAAAAATCAACTAATTACACCGAAAGATTTCATTTGCTCGATATGGTTTGTTTATTTTTAAATCCCAACAAATTCGTATTTATATTTTTTTTTTCTTTCGGATTATTTAGTCGTATACCATGTCGAGGCATTTATTCATTTTGTGGCGTTTGTTTTCATGGTGGTCATATTGATCATATTAAAAGTTGGTTTAATCATCATGATGAATGTCCATATGGATGCGGCCATCGGTGCAAAGATCGAGATACACAAAATCGCCCTTTACGCGGCATTTCGCAGCGTTTTACTTCGAGATCATCGTTTGTCTCTCAACAGTGATTTAAATACGAAGCAGTTCTTTTCTTTTTCTGTCGGAGCTCAGGTCTTGAACAATGTTCAATTAGTTTGTGAAGAAAAACAAACACATTCAATAAATATATACATATATATATATACTAGTTCAAAATTCATTTTGATTTTCTAGATTCAAGAAAAAAAAAACTAAAGATAAATTCTCATTATGCTCATGGATGATTATAAATATTTATTTAAAGTCGTTTTAATTGGTAATGCTAGTGTGGGTAAAACTTGTCTTGTGCGAAGATTTTGTCAAGATGTCTTTCCAAATGGACAAGCTGCGACGATTGGAGTCGATTTTCTAATCAAAACTGTCGAAGTCAATGGAGAAAGAATCAAAGTTCGAAAAGAGAAAATTCAACAATCTTGTTTTGTAAATTGCCGAATTTTCTAGTTACAAATATGGGATACAGCTGGTCAAGAACGTTTTCGTTCGATAACACAATCATATTATCGATCTGCCAATGCTTTAATTATTGTTTTCGATGTGAATAATCTCGCAACATTCTCTAGTCTTCCAGATTGGGTTCGAGAAGTAAAAGCCTATGCAAATAATGATGTTCTTTGTACACTTGTCGGTACGTCATAATTCCAAAGGATTTTGAAATAATTTGTTTGTTTTGTTTTTTCTTTTTATTATTATTATTATATTCAAGGTAATAAATCGGATTTAAATCAACGTGAAGTTCCAACACATGTTGCTCAACAATTCGCCGAGAAAAATGAGATGTGGTTTTTAGAAACATCGGCAAAGAATAGCGATAATGTTGATAAATTATTTCAAACAATAGCTGAAGAATTAACACTAAAAGCTCGAGAATCGGCTATAGGTATGTCGAATAATGCATCGCATTTAAATTCAAATGGAAATGATCAAACCAAACCAGTGAAATCAAATTGCTGTTAGATAGTCATTCTTTGATAAATCAACGTGCTTCTGTCTTGTTGTGCATTAGCTAGATGAATCTCATTTAGTGTTCTCTTTCTATCTCTCTGACTCATTTTATATTTGTGCGTGTTTTGGTCGCTTTTTTATATCAATGGTAAATAAATATTTCGCAAAATTTCTCGAGAAACACTACACCTACATATGTTTTGGCTAAGTTGATAAACACGAAGATTGTGAAGTTTTGTTTCTTTTCGTGTGAAGACGTCTTCGATAATGGAGTCTCTTAAATGTCCGATTACTTGTGAGATATTTACAGATCCCGTTACGGCCGACGATGGTCATACGTACGAACGAGATGCAATTACAAATTGGCTCAAACAAAATCCGACAAGTCCCATGACGCGTGAATCCATGAGTATTAGTTCATTGAGACCGAATTATATTGTTAAGAAAATGTTAGAAGAATTCCAATCTTCAATGGTAAAAAAACATTATCATTTCGAGCTTAACGTTGATATACGTAAAACAAAAACACGACCCATGTTTCAAACGCCTGGAAAAACAATTTATGAAGCTGAATGGATTTCACGAGCTGGTCCGCCTATTGTTTTATTGAAAATTGACGGAGCTAAAGCAAGACGAGAAGCAGAATTCTATGTACAACTTGGATGTCATCCACATATCGTTCGAACATATGGCATGCTCGAAAGTGAACCTAATACGTTGACACTTGTTCAAGAATTTGCATCTGAAGGTGATCTTTCAGAATTGTTGAGAGAAAAACATTTTCGTCCATCACCATCGGTTCTCCTAGAACTTTTCATTCAAATAGCTGATGCAATGGTATGCTTAGCAGATAATCATATTATTCATGGAGATTTAGCTTGTCGAAATGTATTAGTTTTTCGAATGAATAATTTCGAACCGAAAGAAAATTTAGTTAAACTAACAGATTTTGGTTTGACACGTGCGAGTACATTGTATACAGTTGCAGGTAATTCTGCATCTACGACTATGATGATTATTCCTGTGAGATATGTTGCACCTGAAATTCTTCAAAATGATCATATATCAAATTATACTGAGAAATCTGATGTGTATTCAATGGGTGTTCTAATGTGGGAAGCTTTCTCATCAGGACAAATACCATACGCATCGATTGATAATGATGGAGATGTTCGTCAATTGAAACTACAGGGTAATCTATTAAATAAACCAGACAATTGTGATCAAGCACTATGGAATATCATAACTGATTGTTGGCAACAACAACCAAATGCTCGTCCACTATTCAAAACACTCAAACAATCATTACTGGATCTTCAATTTCAACAACGATTTAAGTATGTCTTAATTGCCAATGACACTATCATTATTGACATCACAATACTATTTTTAGTCTAACGAGTGTAATAAACAATGAAAAATCCAGCCCAAAGGTATGTACGAATAATAATTTTCAAAAGTATGTCAATTATTACTTTTCTTATTAAGGATTGTGTGTTTCAAGAAGAAGAAGAATTAGAATATCAAGATGATGATGATAATGAAAAGACAGATTATTATAGAAACGAAACTGATGAAGGCGAATATAATGATGAGGAACCGGTAGATGAAGAAGAAGAAGGTAATGATTATGACGATGAGGAGGAAATAGCATGTAACCAAGAATCAGAATACTACGAATACGAAACCGATGAAGATGAAAACAATGATGAGGAGCCAACATACAATCAATATCAACAAGAAATTTATGATAGTGATGCAAGTGAAGAAGACGAACCAACATTTCAACTACAGTCAAACTGTTACAATCACGAAAGTACCGATGACGATGAAAATAATGATGAAGAACCAACATACAATCAATATCAACAAGAAATTTATGATAGTGATGCAAGTGAAGAAGAAGAACCAACATTTCAACTACAGTCAAAGTACTACAATCACCAAAGTACCGATGATGATGATGATGATGATGATGATGATGATGACAACTATGGTACTCAAAATGGATTCTCATTCCAAATACAAACACAAGAGTTTTACTATATTGTTCATAATCGTTAATTAAATTTTTATTTGTATTACAATTTTTGAATTTACGTGAAGAGAAAAAAATAGTCATTATTCATGATTGTATATGATGTTTAATTATATTTTTGCAATTACATATAAAAATAATATTTTCAATACGTCTCGGACGTATGAATTCATCAAAACTCAATTAATGTTTTCCGTTCTCCAGACACAACTTCGACGCTTATTCGATTGTATTTTTGTTCTCGTTATATTTTTATATTTATTTGTCGTCTCTTTCCTCCTACATATATTAGTGTCATCTATCCTATTAATTCAAACCCGTTTCTTAGTAGTAGACGACGATATATTTCTTACGATTGCATCAGTGAAGAAAAAATGTCGATTTCTTTTTTGTAATTTGCGAGAAACTCTAGTATAAAAAGTCAGACGAAAACCAATACTCAAACAAAACTCAGGTAACAACATCACAAAATTCGTCGATTATTTTTCATCTTATTTACCCCAAAAAGAAAATAATTTATTAAAAAAAAACAAATATTGTAAACGAAAAAAAAATATTTATTTCATCAGCTGTTGACTTCAAAAAAAAACTACAGGTAAATAAATCGACCAATCTCGTGCTGCGATTCTTCCTTCTCAAAGATATTTTCTCCTACACATGCATGCATTCAAGAAAATCCCCTGCCAATCAGATGATTAAGTCGATCATTTGTCCACCAGCTGTCGCTAGTACTTCCGCTTTGTACTGAAAGTTATGCACGCTCGATCGACTGAATGTATGTACAGAAGTATTGTCGATGAAATTGAACCAAATCTCGAATAAATTCGAATGAATCACTCAAACAACTGCATTGAAATGATTTCTTTTTTTCGTTTTCTTCTTTTAGAAATATCTCGGCGTTTGTTTTCTTATTGAAAATTTTCACTAATAGATTAATTCAGACGATGGATGATGGCTGAATCTATTGGTTTTCAACAACCGCCGACAAAAAAGTTTCGTTCGGGTACAAATTCAAACGAATCAGGTACGATAAGAACAAAACAAACCAGCTAACCTTCGAATCGTATATTCATTCAGATTTTGATTACAAAATGTTATCACAATATGACTCGTCTGATACAACAAATGCAAACGATCTATTCGATTCAATTGATAATACCCAACAGCAAACGTCAACAACAACAGTACCATCATCATCACCAAGTCCAATTTTAACTCAACAATCAACAAACGTCTATCAACAACAACAACAACAACAACCACAAATACAAGTGCAAATTCAGCAACCACAACAACAACAACAAAATCAACCACGTTTAGCTTATTTATCACAAACACGTGCACAACTGTCAACATATCAAACACCGAATCTACAACGTATACAAACAATGCCATCCACATCAACGATTGTTCGACCGGCAAACGTCATATCGAACGGTGTTCAACAGCAACCAACGGTTTACACACAACAGCAAATGATCAATCGACCATTGTATCAACGTATGCCGACAACAGCTCAACAACCAACAATTATTCGTCAACAATATAGCACAGCGATGATCAATGTCAATCAAAATGTTCCACAAATGGGCATTGTCAAAGCAAGTGATCCAAATAACAACAACGTGTTCGTAACGAATTCTCAACAACAACAACAGTCGACTCTCGTCGGTCTACCACAAACAGTGACACAAACAGCAACTATTCAAACGAATAAATCCATGCCGACGATCTTACCTTCGATACAATCTCAACAGCTACATCAATTTGCCAATCCTCAACAAATTCCCACTCAATCGTATAACACACAACAAATGAGAGTGCAAACGCAAATGATCGATCAAACTCCAACGAATTTTCTCATCACCACTCAGCAACAACCGAATCACACGATTGTTCAACAACAAACAACTGCTGCATCATCATCAACGTCAGCAGCAGCAGCAGCACCGTCAACAACGAACACAAATCAACATACTGAAATTCAACGCAAACAATTCATACAGAAACAACTTGTTCTTCTTCTACATGCACATAAATGTCAACAACGTGAACGACAATCACTGACTATGGATCAATCTCGATCGAATCCTTGTACATTACCACACTGTAATACAATGAAAAGTGTTCTTCAACATATGACCAAATGTAATGATCATAAGACATGTCCTGTTGCTCATTGTGTTACATCAAGACAGATTATTCTACATTGGAAACAATGTAACAATGCTCAATGTCCGATTTGTCAACCATTGAAAACACCATCGAATCTTGCACGAATCCATCAATCAGCAGCTGCACCCATAACAACAACAACATTATCATCATCTGTACCAACAACAGCCACAGCAGCGACAGCCGATGCTGTGATAGCATCGACGCCAGCTACTAATGTTTCATCAGCAATGATTCTAACTACTGCAACAGAACGACCGATAACCAAAGAATGGCAACGACGTGTTACGTCGGAAATGCGCAATCATCTTGTACAGAAAATCATCACAGCATTGATACCAATCACTGAGACAGGTGCTGTTCGTGATAAACGTATTATCAATCTTGCTAATTATGCACGACGCGTCGAAAATGAAACATTCGATGTCGCCAACAATCAAGAAGAATATTTTCATAAATTAGCCGAGAAAATTTACAAAATTCAGAAAGAATTAGAAGATCGTCGAGAAAAGAAACGTTTGCAAGACATGCAAATCGCTGCTCAAATTTCATCAACGAATGATCTCAACAATCGGATGCAACCAACAATGGATTCATTGGCCGGTGATCATGGTCCACCGAATCGAACGGCACCATCAGTCGATTATCTTCTGTCAGGTACAAATCGAACTGTATCATCCAATGGTACATTTACGGTTACGAATGTACCGCCGAATGATAGTCTCAGTTTTCTGTTAAATGGTGATTCAACAACAACAACAACAACAACCACGACAGCCACGTCTCGTGACGGTATGAATCAAATCAAAACGGAATTGATTTCACCGAAAATTAAGAAAGAAGAACATTCAACAAGTCTAGTGAAATCATCGAATGAAGATATCAAACCAAAGATTCCTCAAATCGATGCTACAAGTAAACAATTGCCTAAACAACCGATACAATTCGCAGCTGATAAGCTACGTACACATCTCGAACCGGTCATACATAAAATGATTGCATGCGAAGATTCACATCCATTTCGGCAACCTGTCGATCCCGTCGCATTAAATATCCCCGATTATCCAACAATAGTCAAACATCCAATGGATATTTCGACAATGCATCATAAACTTCTACATGGCGAATATAAAAATCCATTACAATTCTGTGATGATGCTTGGCTAATGTTTAATAATGCATGGGCATATAATAAGAAAACGACACGTGTCTATAAAATGTGTACGAAACTGTCCGAAGTATTTGCCGATGCAATTGATCCGATTATGCAAACATTGGGCTATTGTTGTGGACGACAATATGTCTATTTACCTCAAGTTATGTTTTGTTATGGTAATCAATTGTGTTGTCAAATACCACGTGATGGCGCCTATTATTGTTATAACAATCCTGAACCATCAAGATTCAATCTTTCCGGTGATAAATATACGTTTTGTTCGAAATGTTTCGATTCAGTTAAAAATGATTCGATATTTGTCGGCGATGATCCGGCGCAGACACTTGTTGAAATACCTAAACAAGCATTTCTTGCAATGAAAAATGATATTCAAGAACCGGAAGCCATGATCGACTGTATTGTTTGTACACGTCGTTGGCATCAAGTTTGTGCGTTACATTTAGATCAAATTTGGCCAGAAGGTTTCATTTGTAATACGTGCATACAAGAATATAATATCAAACGTAAACCCAACCGTTATACATCATTCAAATTAACTGAAACCGATCTTGCACGAGTCTTAGAAAAACGTGTCAATGATTTCCTACGGAATGAAGGTTGTCAAACGGGCCGTGTATCTATACGAATTCTAGCAGCAAGTGATAAAGTTTGTGAAGTGAAACCGAGATTGAAGAAATATTATGCAAATCAAGTACCTGACGGTTATCCCTATCGAACGAAAGCCGTCTTTGCCTTTCAAGAAATCGAAGGTGTTGATGTCGTTTTATTTGGTATGCATGTTCAAGAATATGATGGTCGTTGTCATGCACCCAATGCTCGACGTGTCTATGTGTCCTATCTCGATTCGGTGCATTTCTTTCGACCGAAAATCTATCGAACAGAAGTTTATCATGAAATTCTCATTGGTTATTTGGATTATGCGAAGAAATTAGGTTATGTTTATGCACATATTTGGGCATGTCCGCCGAGTGAAGGCGATGATTATATATTTCATTGTCATCCTGTTGAACAACGTGTACCGAAACCGAAACGTCTTCAAGATTGGTATAAGAAAATGCTCGATCGAGCCATTGTCGAACGGGTTGTTATTGATTACAAAGATGTCATGAAAGATTGTCAAGACAATCAAGTTCAATCGGCATTACAGATTCCGTATTTTGAAGGCGATTTTTGGTCGAATATTATCGAAGAAAGTATTAAAGAACTTGATCAAGAAGAAGAAGATCGAAGAAAACAAGAAGTTGAAGCTGCTCGAGCGATGGAAGACGGTGGTTTTGATGATCCAATCGAAGCGGAAGATCCAACGGATATTTCTGATAAACGTAAATCAGCGAATACGCATAAGAAGAAGAATTTAAAGAAAACCACAGCTAGTCAACGTAAAGTAGCCAAAAAACAGATGTCAAATTGTACAGATTTAATTTCGAAAATCTTCTCAACCATGGAAAAACATAAAGAAGCATTCTTCGTCATTCGTTTACGTAATCCCATGGCGCCATGTCCAGCTGTAAATGATACCGATGCATTGATTCAATGTGATCTTATGGATACACGTGATGCATTCTTAAATTTCTCTCGAGATAAACATTACGAATTTTCGTCATTACGTCGAGCCAAATTCTCAACTCTCGCACTTCTCTATGAATTACATACATCGACAAGTGATAAATTTACATATAATTGTAATACATGTCGACAACAATGTGAAATACGTTATCATTGTACAGTATGTGATGATTTCGATCTATGTGAAAAATGTTATAATATTGAACCCAAACATGAACATCGTATGGAACGTTCAGTACCATCGATTGTTGATGTTAGTCATGATGGTGAACATAATTCTTTAAATAGTAATGATAAATCTCTCACAAGTCCACAATTACAACGTCAACAATCGATGCAACGTTGTATCGAAGCGTTATTACATGCTGTTAATTGTCGAAATGCGAATTGTATGAATCGAAGTTGTTTTCGTTATAAACGTGTTATTCAACATACGAAGGAATGTAAAGGCAAAAATAGTCAATGTAATGTTTGTAAACAAGTCATATTTCTTTGTTGGTATCATGCGAAAAGTTGTAATGAACAAAATTGTCAAGTACCATTTTGTACGAATTTGAAATCGAAAATACAAAAACAACGTGCAACAAGTCTACAAACAGATCGTCGCCGAATGCAAGCCATGATGCAAAGAACAATTGCTATGCAATCTCAACAACAACCACAACAACAGCAATCGCAGTCACAAATACAACCAGTGACGATTAATACATCTATACCAACATCAAATTCATTTGATTCATCAGGTAAACCAGCACCAGTTACATTAATTCGTGCACCACAACAAGGTCCTTGGCCAAATCAAACTTATATAACAGTAGCACAAAAACCGAATACTGGTAAACCAATGCAACAAACTCCCAATCAATTGAGTGTTTTAATTGGACGCGTCAAACAAGATCCATCGTCTCTTGATGATCAACAACAACAACAACAACAACAACAACAACAACAACAACCACAGCAACGTTCAGATATGAATGATTCAAAACAAATTATCTTACAAACTCTAATGCATAAAACTCCCGTTAATCGTTCACCATCAACAACAACATTCGTTCAACAAACCAATCAATCACAACAATGGCACACACAAATCAATCCACCACCTAATTATACAACAGCAACACGTCCACGACATCCAACGATCATTCAACAACAACAACAACAACCTTCAACAGGCCATACTCTAATAACGCCCATAAGGCCGAATTCAGCAACACCGCAACCGACTTATATTGCACGAGCTAGTTCAACACCAAATCTAACACGAATACCATTAAATGTCACGCTAGCAAGAACATCTCAATTTTCATCTCAACCCCAACAACAACAACAACAACAGCAGCAGCAGCCGCCACAAGATCCATCTCCACGTTAAATGAAGATTTTCCTTTGTACATGTATTATTCTCTATTCTCTGTCTGTCTGTCTCTCTCTCTCTCTCTCTCATTTACGGTCGTTCTCGTCGTTCTCTTTTTTTTATGTCGATCTTTGATACGCATTATGGATCGCCTCCGTTCAAACATACATACATACACACAAACATATATACATTATATAATGTATTCATTTGTTATCCATCATCATCATCATCAAATAGGAAAACAGCGTAAATCTACGAACGATTTTTTTTTATTTTTCTGCTCGGGAAGAAAAACTTGCTTGTGTATGATACAAACTTAGAACTTCAAATATACATATAGATATGTATCTAAAACAGAAAGCACATGTGCTTGGCTGTTTTCTGTTTTTCTTGTGTCTCTCTTTCTCTTTGTTTTTACTTTTTGTTTTGTGTGTATTTCGTTGTTGTTTGTGGCGTGCTTTGCTCTTTCTTTTTACATATAGAAAATCAGAAATTCAAATAAAAAACGAAATCCAAACAGGAAGAACTGTGTGTATAATGTCGGTTTGGTTTGTTTTCTCCTCCTCCATTGTCTCTCTGATCCCATGAACATTTTCTTTTTCTCTTTTTTTTTTCGTTTTTTTTTTCTTCTTTTGATTTTGTTGTTGTTGTTCTTTCTTCTCAACTATCCAAAGTTGACACACACACACACATTTTCTCTCTCTCTTTCTTTTTTTTCTTTCTTTTTTTGATATGTGAATAATAAACTAAAAACAGAAGAAGATGAGAGATATTTGTCAAAAAAAATTGAAAATGAAAGAAAAATTTTTATTACATTATATTCTCATCTAGTTGTAGAGAAAAAATGAATTCCGAAGATGATTATAGTGAAAATGGATACGATGATGATGATGATGACGTTGAAGAAGATGACGAAGGTCAGTTTTAATGATGATTTCATTTATTTTGAAAATTATTTTGAATATTTTTAGAAATCGACGATGAAAGTATAACGAGCGAAGAAGAAGAAGAAGAATCGTCTTCGGGGCCAATGGAATCGGAAGCTGAAACTGACCAACAAAAAGCCGATGCATTAAAAAAGCAAATTGGTATGTCATGTTTTTGTCTCCTTTCCATTCATTTTTCTAGTTTTTGTTTTAGGTTTGTGGGATTCATTTCTTGAATTACGAATTAAACTACAACGTGCAACTATTACTTGTAACTGTTTGCCAACATCAGTCGTGTCCGATGATGAAGAATTACGTGAAGCAATCGATGAAAGTAAAATTTTGATAGATTTTTTTTTACATTAACAATAATACTTTCTCTTTAAGATACGAAATTATTTCGCAAGACACTTGCTCTACTTCTTGCTATTGACAATCGTCGATCAAAAAAACGTGAACATACCGACGATGATATTGAAGAGGAAGATACAACAGGTGTTTTCAAAACTTTATCAAAACGTTTTAAACAAGGTGATAAAGTTATCGATGAAGAATTAACTAACTCCTACGAAAAATGTCTTCCTGAACGGTAGAAAAGTCAAAAAGTAAAAAATAATAATAATATTCTTGTCTTTGAATAGAGATGCTGTTCTACAAAAATGGTTCGAACGTACACGTAGTGTTACGAAACAGAATCAAAAGAGTACAATTGAACAATCACCGATTGTACAAATTAAAGAAGTAAGAATTTATCGAATAAAAACAAACAGCGATAGTTTACTGTTCATTCGAAATCGTAGATTATGTCTTTTCCGGATCGATTAATAAAAAGAACACAAATCAGTCGTACAGATTATGATCTTGTGTGTCCACCTTCATCACCTGACAATCCTGAAACATCGACAGATTTAGCGACAAAAACAAATGTCGATCTTTTCGATGACGGGGATTTCTATCATCAACTATTAAGAGAATATGTTGAACGTAAAACAGCATCGATTACCGATCCTGAACAGATTAGCAAGTATGAGAAAGATAATTCGATAGTTCGAAGTTGATTTTGATTTAAACACAAAACCGTTTTAGACATTGGGCACAATTGAGAAAATTGCGTACGAAATTAAAGAAAAATATCGATACGAAAGCGAGTAAAGATCGAAAAATACGCTATAATGTTCACAAGAAATTAGTCAATTACATGGCACCAATAGATCGATGTTCGTTTACGGATGAAGCCAAATCAGATCTTTTTTCATCATTATTCGGTACAACAAAATTAACAATCAGCGAAACTGAACAGACAACACCAATTAATGATATTCGTATCATTTAAATCACTGTTCGTTTATTGTTTTGTTTTGTTTTGTTTAAATAAAAAAAAGCTATTCAAACGCACAAATAATTCTTATTGATATTTTTCAATGGAATAATTATTTTCTTTTCTTTTATATATTTCGACAAGTGGATTGATGAGAAAAGATAGAAGTAGAAGGCATAAAACTGATGAAGAAAGAAAGAAAAAAAAAGAATAAGTTTTTTTTTTAAAATAAAGATTTAGCAAGTCTCTGGTAAAACATTTACAGCAAAAGCGTGACCAAAATTGCCTGGAGGACTATATTGAGCGACAACATAGAGCTTTCGACCTTCTAGTGCATAGGCATAACCAACACCGAGTTTTTTTGAATTCTGCCAAACAATTTGTGAAAAATGTGCGATACCTGGTCGATAACCAGGATCGGAATAATTGTATCTTGAAACTTCTGAATACCAGGAATTTGTTGCTTTAAAAGCTAGATAATCAAAAACAAAGGATTAGTTTTGATGTTATCATTCAATTTTCAGTTTACAAACCATCAGCAAAAGTAATAGGTGAAGTACGTGTTAATGAATAGAGATTTTCTCCGAAAAGACCCATTCGATTTGTACTATGATATAGACTAGTCGCATTACCTGCGAGTTCGTCAGCAAATACTTGAGAACGTTCATTAATTTCATCATCGAGTTCTAACGGCGGAGCACAATGACGAGCACGTAAGACATTGTGAGCTTCTAAGGAATCTTTTTGAAATTGACGTTGTTCTTTAGTAAATTCTCGTATGTTTCGTTCATGAAATGGAAAATATCCATCCAAAATAAATCGTTGGCGTATGAAGTCTAATAGTGATGGGTCCAAGTCCGAATCATCGGCTATATTGCTATATCTACCATCGGTCAATACAATTGATACGAAAACAAGTATCATAGATGCGTGCATTTGCATTTTTTTTCAAATGTATTGAAAATGACTGAATGTTGATAGAAGAAATATATGTATTTATATAAATAAGGGCACATACATCATCAAAAGGTCTTATTTTATAAGTTTATAAAATGATTATTAATGTTTATTGCTTAAATGTATTATTTCAAAAGGCATGCTCATTAATCATTTTGTTCTACGCCTATTGAATTGTGAAAAACAAACGAAAGATTGGTACAACATAAAAGATTAATTCATTTAGTGCATATTCTCGATATCAAAGTCTGCAAAAATATGACGTTCTTCTCTTCATCAATATCGATTCAATATCCTTAATGCACTTTTTTTGTGAATAATAAAATGTCATATTTCAAATGTCCTTAACACCTACAAATCAACCGATTTCTTTTTTGACTAAAGTTGATTTATGGAAATATTCACCTTGGAGAATATTGATTATTTAATTTATTTACATTCTATTGGTACAACTTTTACAAAAGAAAAATAAATCAGCAAGTGTTCGGTAAAACATCTTCTCTAATATTACGACTAGTTGTGCTCAATGATCGATAGAACAAAACCATGTATGCCTTTTTATGTTCACGATTGTATGCAATACCTGCACCAACATGTGTTGTTGCTCTAGAAATCATATTAATAAAATTGTGTGAAAACGTATTGAAACTAGGCGCATTATAATTATAGTGTGCATTATATCGATAAAACGTATCAACAGGTATGTTACCTAAACATGATATTGATATGAATTGTTGATAATTGTAAGAAAAGAATAACTCACCTTTAACATCGTAAATGCCTGTTGGTTTAATTATTTCCAAAACAGATTGAGGAATCATTTGATTTCGACCGTCGATAACTGCTTGTTCTATAACTGCGACATTTTCAGCATGTTTTTGAGCTTTCTGATTGAGATCATCATCAAATTCAATTAGTTCGGCACAATGTTGTGATCGATAGTAATTAATAGCCGCTAAAACTTGTTGTCGATATGATTTTTGTACTTCACTGGTATCTCGTTTCGAACGTTCTAATTTATCTTTGAATTCAGCTAAATCTTCTATGATTTGTTTATAGATGACTCCCAAAGATGCTGTGTGAATTGTAATTTCATTAGTATCAACAGTGATTATTTGGTTTATCAAATCACCAAGAGACTTCTCACTACGTTCAATTGGTGAACTTTCGACAATTGTAACACTGAAAATAGCAAGACATAAAACGATTGATACTTGTTTGAACATTTTGTTTGTGATTCCTATGAACAGTACACGTACTCTTTATATACAGGTAGATGCATAATGTGACGTCATGTTCGAAGGTTTCTTGATGCATAACGTTCGTTAGTCATGACAAGGTCATTCGTTGTGTTTGTAAAATAAATTCAAAATACGTTTAGTTTTTAGAATATTTATTATGAAATAAATAGAAAAAAAGAAAATTAGCAACTAGGTGGAGAAACATTGTCCTGATATTGTCCTTCGTAGTTGCCAGGAGGACTGTATTGAGCAACAACAAAAACTTGTCGGTGATCATAACTGAATGCAATACCGACGCCAAGTCTTTGTGAATTTTTCCAAACTAATTGTGTAAAATGACCTGTTTCCATTGAGAAACCTCCGTTATCATAATTGTATTGTTCAACTTCGTTATACCAGCTGTCAACAGGTTGATAACCTATATTATAGATAAATAATTATGATTATAAGAAGCAAAAAGAAAAAAAGAACTTTTCTGTACCATTGATACTATCGATTGTATTTGAACTCCATAATTGCCAAAGATTTTCGCCAACACCTGGTGTACCACTATGAACTAAGCTTTCAATTTGAGCAAGATGTTCAGCATAATTCTGTGCGGAAACACTGAGTTCATAGTCAAATTCAAGTGATCCTGCGCAATGACGTGCTCGATAGTTGTTATGTGCTTCTAAGACTTCTTGTTGAAATTGATATTGTTCATTAGTAAAATCTCGTTTGATTCGAATCGATGTTGAATTAAAATGTGCGATTCTTCGAACTGATATACTTGCACTCTGTGTTAATGCAATAAATAATACCAAGCCGAATAGAATGATTGAAATTTGTTTATTCATTGTATCACTAGTGAAAATTTATGTGTGTCTATCATTTACAGTGATTATAGTTCATATTTATAGGTTTTCGTTTATGACTATCTTGAGGGTTGTATTTCCTTGCGGTGGGGGTGCAAGGATACACCTACATTCCCACTCCTCCTACTTGATAATTGATTGGTTTAGTTTGTCAATGATGGATGAATGAATAAATAAAAAAAAAGAACTAATGTTTTGTAAAAGTTTTCAGTGGAATTTCAATTAGCATTTTGCACAATTAACATTCTCAGCCAAATCATCGAAGTTGCACTGATTTTTCGTTTGTAAATATTTTCACCGAGATATGGACCATCACTATGCTTTATTTAACGGTGCAACACAATGATATGATTCATTTTCTTCATTGTTTTCGTTTTTTTCTGCATATAGAATTATATGACACTTTGAGTTCATAGACAATTCAACATGTACTATCACAAGTTTAAAGAGATACTTTATTACTCAAAGCAAACGATAAAAGTACATTAGTTCGCTATTAAACAGAGCGTTTTATACATTTAGTGAAGTCATCTTATTTACTAAGAATGTACTTTTTTCGCAAAAAGAAAAACATTTGTATACTTGTCTTTATTATCAAGAGAATAATACAGCTTGATTGAAAGATTTATGGTGTCCACGTAATAAAAAAAAAAACTTTATAGTTGGTTTAAATTCGTTCGCGGATTTACCATTGAAATATTTTGTTTTTTCTTGCAATTGAGTATCTATTGAGTTGAACGAAGAGTATAAAAATAGGATTAGATAAAAACATCACAACATTAATCCCATGTCGTGTTCTGATACGAAGGAAGAAAAACACCAAATAACCTGTATATTGTATTTGATAAAAAGCAAAGATTTATTTGTCTCTGACGTTGTTTTGATTTTTTTTTATTTTCTGAATACATGATATTTTTATGAATAATAAGGTCGTAAAGCTTTATTTTTCCGGAAGGATTAAATTAGTACATAAATGAAAATTTTCAACTAATAGTGCATTTTTTTTCTGTCCTATTTAGGTACGCTGCTGCACCTATTTTGCCCTCACTTACAGACGCAATGGGCAAGGAAATTTTTCTTTGGATTAAACTACGATGGCGTTTATTATTTATTCTATTGGTACCATTAGTTCTTCTTCCATTACCTATTACCAATAATACTTCTGTATGTTGATCATATTTTGAAAAATTTCAATAAAATAAAAATGTTTTATTTTAGGAAGCACGATGTGGATATATCGTACTTATTCTCATTACTTTTTGGATATCGGAAGTAGTACCACTTGCAGTGACGTCATTGTTACCGATTATATTTTTTCCAATGGTCTGTAACAGAAAGCATTGAATTAAACATGAGAGTTTATTTTTTGTTTTTCCTTGTGTATCGATAGGCTGGTATTTTAACTGCTGACGTTGTTGCTCCACGCTATTTTCAAAGCATAATTGCATTGTTTTTCGGTAGTTTATCGTTGGCATATGCAATTGAATTTGTTCGTTTACATCAACGAATTGCTCTGTTAGTTTTAAAACTTGTTGGTACTTCAACAAAATGGTAATGAAATTAATTCTAAAAGATTTTACATTGAGATTCTCCTCAAATAAATTAGGACTATGGCTGGTTTAATGGGTGTCACAGCATTTCTTTCCATGTGGATTAATAATTCTTCAGCAACATCGATTATGTGTCCTGTTGCTATTGCAATTGTCGATGAACTTGAACATCATGGCAAAGAATATCTTGGAAAAAAACAAGCCATTCAAGAAGCAACTGCAGCTGTCAATGGTCAGTTATATTCAATTAATTCGTTTGATTAAATGATTGTGTGTTGTAGAAGCACTTGAATTAGCAGAAACGAATGTACCTAATGGTCAAACAGCAACAGAAGTTATTCTCAATGCATTTCATATCGAAGAACCGTATGTGTTATCTTAAATAATTGAAATATTTCTTCGTATTGTGTGTTTGTAATTATTAATTAGAAAAACAGAATCAATAGTTGAAGTAAAAGCTAGTCGTCCATGGAGACGTCGACCGTCGATAGTCATTGTTAAACCGCATGAAAAGAAATATATCCATATGAAAAAAGGTTTTCTTCTTGCAACTGCTTATTCAGCAAGTATCGGTGGTCTCTCAAGTCTTGTTGGTACATCACCGAATATTTATGTTAAAGCTTTTACTGATGAGTAATAAACCAAACAAAAGAGAGTACAATCTTATTTTCTTTTACAAATTTTGATCTATTTAGGAAATTTGCGGGCACAGGTTTTCAAATTAATTTTCTTAATTTTCTTTTATTTGCTTTGCCTGTTGCCCTAATAATGTTGATAATCTGTTGGATATGGTTACAAATATCTTTCAATCGAAAAGAGTTCGAATTCTTTTCGGCAAAGATTTGTTCTTTATTTTCTTATCTAGATTCTTTCAATGGCGATTAGATGCTGAAACACGTGAATCTCAAGCGCGATTAAAAGTTTTCTTAGCTAAACAATACAACGATCTTGGCAAACCAAGGTAATCCGAATAGAGATCTACTGAAATCTGAGAAATAAAAAAAATTCAATTTTAGCTGGAGTGAATATTCTGTTTTGTTTATTTTTGTTCTCACGGTTCTTCTTTGGCTAACACGAGAATTCGGTGGTACACGTGGTTGGGATCTTCTATTTCAAAAAGGGTATACATAAATAATCGAAAAGAAGATTGCTTGCAAGAGAATGATTCTTTTTTTGTCTTCATAGTTATGTCGGCGATAGTACAGTGGCTGTTTTCTGTGGATTACTTCCATTATTTTTACCTAACTCGAATCCGTTTAAAAGTAATAACAAAATGAAGAGGCACATGTTTTAAGTTCGTCATCTGATTTTTCTCTTTAGAAAATTTTAAATATGAACCCATTGTAACGTGGAATGATCTATCGAAGAATGTGGCATGGGGTGTGATATTTTTATTAGGTGCTGGTCTTGCCGTTGCAACGGCATTTGAAGTGAATATTTTTTTTTAAATATTTACAATCAAGAAACAATTTCTTTTTAGACTTCCGGCCTATCGGATGAGGTTGCTAATGCACTTAAATTTCTATCGACGATAAATCAAACAGCCGTTATATTCATTGTTATCGTTATTAGTGGATTATTTACTGAAGTAACATCAAATTTAGGTACAGCAACTATATTCTTTCCTGTTCTTAATTCAATTGTATGTTGCCTTTGGATTGATTGATTTCAAAGAAGAAAAATCTATATATTTAACATTTAGGCCGCAACATCTGGTGTTCATCCAGCTTATTACATTCTTCCATGTACACTAGCTGTCTCTCTCGCTTTTATGTTGCCGATCGGTATATAGAAAACAGAAAAATTGTCTCATTAAAAATAATCATTTTCTTTGTTTTTCTTTTCTAAGCTTCACCACCAAATGCTATCGTCTTTAGTAGTGGTGTTTTGCGAGTAACTGACATGGTAACATTTACAAAAAAAAATCTCATTTACTTTGAATAATCTTTCTCTTTCGATTTTCGTAATCGACATAGATTAAAGCTGGTATAGCTATGAATATCATTGGTTTTCTTACAATTTTATTTGCTGCAACAACTTGGATGCCTAAAGTTTTTAATCTTAATGATTTAACTGGCCTTTATGACACTACAACACTAATAACAACAACAACAACAA
>ERZ778019.1370-NODE-1370-length-33576-cov-12.824528_pt1 | contig 33576 bp, 42 predicted proteins | sample MGYA00375749_ERZ778019 | MGnify/ENA primary metagenome ERZ778019 (study PRJEB29350, sample SAMN05389821) | bioreactor metagenome | isolation source: Ammonium sulfate bioreactor | place: South Africa: University of Cape Town | collected 2014-03-17 ... | reverse complement strand
AGGTGAAGGTGGTTCGTAACCGAAACAAGAATTGTTCGTAGTGCCGCAAGATGTGTAGTCTATGAATAATGAAAGAAACAGAAATATCAAAAAATTAGTTTTTGACAATCAGATGTTGCTTACTCCAACAACACCATGTTATAGCCGTGTTTGTAATATTGCATACGATTTCTAAATTTGAGAAAATGTTTCTACTTAGTTTTAAATGTCAATTTTTGAGTAACTTACGTTGGTCAGCACATCCATCAACAAATATGTTTGCATATGAAAAGATAACGAAAATAAGAAAAAAAGAGACATGACTCAATTGACACATTATTCTATTCTGATTAGAAATTATTTTGTGTTTCGCTGTTTTATATGAGAAAGTCTTATCATTTTATTTGCTTGAAGACTTATTCATCTTTTTATCAAATGTAGATAATGTCGTTCTCATTTGACCCATTTCTATTTTCAATTGTTTTTTGTCTTAATTAACATTTGAAACCAATAAGTCGGTAAGTTAAAAAAAACTATTTTTTAGCATAAAATTTTTATTAAATAATGAGAAAGAAACGAATATCGATTAGTTACACTCGTAAATTAGCTCCTTGATAAGACGGATAGGGAGGCTCTTTAGATGGAGCCGGAGCATTGTATTGAGTATCTCTGGTAATAGCATAGTACGATGGAGGAATATCTTCACAAATATTGTGAATCGGTGCAGGATTATGAACATATGCACTAGGATTTACATAAGTTACCACAGGTGTTGTTTGCATTGGCTGTTGTTGTTGAACAGGTGCACTATAACGATATCCATCTATAGACAGTCCTCGTTGTGCTTCATAACAGCATCGTTTGCAAATACCGATGCAAGCGCAGATTACAAAAATACAAACGCCAATAATCACATATATAATAAAACTCTCTGGCGAGTTGTCATAACATGTGTTATAAGTAGAACCGCATCTTTCGTAACCTATGAACAATATATTAAAAGATAAATAAATAAGTCAAGTTTTTTAATCGATTTTACTAAGTATTGCAACACCATGTTCTGTAGTACGGAGAATAAGTGTAGCAACTCGTTTCTAAATATAAGATCAAAATGTTGAAGTCGGTTTAAAAGATTGATTCGAATATTTACCACCCGAGCTACATGCTTCCACCAGTATGTTTGTTTTTGAAAAAGTAAGAATAAGAAGAACAGAAAATACATAATAAGTCAATTGTCCCAACATGATATTGAAATGAATAAACTCCTTTTGTTGATTTATTTTTATACAAGTAAATCTTATCACTACATTTCGCTTCACGCCACACTATGACGAATGATCAAAACATAGATAATAGCGTTCTCAACGTGAGTCATTATGATCTTTCTTTTTACTCTCTTCTTTAGTGTCAACAAAGATATTTATACTTTATTCAAAACTAAAATCGTTATTGATTAGTTACACTCGTAAATTAGCTCCTTGATAAGACGGATAGGGAGGCTCCATAAATGGGACCGGAGCATTGTATCGAGTATCTCTCGTAATAGCATCGTACGATGGAGGAATATCTTCACGAACATTGTGAATCGGTGCAGGATTATGAACATATGCACTAGGATTTGCATAAGTTACCACCGGTGTTCTTCGCACTGACTGTTGTTGTTGTGCATATAGTGGTTGTTGAACAGGTGCACAATAACGATATCCATTTGTAGACGGTCCTCGTTGTGCTTGATAACAACATTGTTTGCAAATAGCGATGCAAACGCAGGTTACAAAAATGCAAACGCCAATAATCACATATATAATAACACTCGATGACGAATTTGAATTACAGTCGTTATAAGTAGAACCGCAAGTTTCGTAACCTATGAACAATATATTAAAAGATAAATAAATAAATCAAGTTTTCTAATCGATTTTACTAACTCTCGCAACACCATGTTCTGTAGTACGGAGAATAAGTGAAACAACTCTTTTCTAAATATAAAATCAAAATGTTGAAGTTGGTTTAAAAGATTGATTCGAATATTTACGACTCGAGAAACATAGTGCTTCAACCAATATGTTTGTTTTTGAAAAAGTAAGAATAAAAAGAACAGAAAATACGTAATAAGTCAATTGTCTCAACATGATATTAAAATGAATAAACTCCTTCTGTTGACTTATTTTTATATAAGTAAATCTTATCACTATATTTCGTTTGACGACATACCATGACGAAACATACAAACATAGATAATAGCGCATTCTCACCGTGAGTCATTATGATCTTTCTTTCTACTTTCTTCTTTAGTGTTGACAAAGATATTTTAACTGAAGGTAAGTTCGAAGATACTTCAAATTTTATTGAAAACTAAAATCAATATCGATCGATTATACTCGTAAATTGACTTCTTCATTTGTTTCATATTTAGGTGGTGCAAATTCTGTTGGAAGCTGATATTGACTGTCTTTAATGATAGAATCGTAGGCTGGAGGTAGTTCTTCAGAAACATTATGAATCGATGTTATAGTACTGCCGTATATACCAGGATTGACATGAGTTACTATAGGTGCTCGTCTCCGTTGTCGAGCGGGCACGACACGAGTAACTCGACGTACAGGTTGTGTTGGTTGATTTTCAGCGTAACAACATTTCATAATCGCTAAACAACAGCAACAAAATGCACATGCTGTTGGAACAAGCACAATTGTTAAAACACTTGGAGATTCGTCTGATGAACACTCTCTATAGGAACTACCGCAAGCATCTGAATCTACGAATAGTATGATAAACGCATTAAAAAGTCAGTTTTTCTAATAGATTTTACGGACCATCGCAACACCACGTCAAATATTCGGGATATGTAGGGAAACAAGAGTGTTCTAAATATAAAAAAGAATTTCGTTCTACTTACATTCGAAAAACTTACGACCATAGCCACAGCCGTCAGCCAATATGCTTACATTTGATAAAGTGAGAATAATAAAAATAGAATATATGGTAAAGCTCAATTGTCTTGTCATTTTTTTTCAAAACTTAAACGTTCTCTCTCTCTCTTCAGTTATTTTATACAACTAAATCTTATCATTTTACTTTTCTAACCTATTACAACATAATATTTTCATAAAAAACAGAGATAACAATGTCCCTTTCTAAATCGTTGAAATCTTTACACAAGCAAACAAAAATCAAAAGATATTTATTTACATATAAAAACACGTGTCTAGGAAGGTAACGTTACGTATCAGTTAGAAATTTCGTAGATTTATTCGTAACTATTTAAAAAAAAAAGTTTTACACTCGTAGATTTGCATGTTCATTAGTCGCTGTTGAACTCTGATACGGACTATGTTTGACTACATCATCGTATGATGGTGGTGGTTCTTCGTATGTCGGCCGAGCTGGTATAGCTGCACCAACTACTACAGGTGTTCTTTGAACTTGTTGGTTTCGAGCCGCTGATCTTCGTTGTTGTGGTGGAACGGGAATTTGCGGTGGGATTCGTTGTTGAGCTTGTTGTCGAAGCCAACATCTCAATAAAAGGCAACAAACACTAATACTAAGGGAAATAGCAATAGCGTATATCACAGGATTGGTACTATCATCTGAAGAATCTGTTAATATAGGAGATGTGCATAAATTCTGAGCATTTCCACAAAATTGTCGATCTACAGATATTAAAAGAATAATGAATTCGTTTATTTTTATTGAATTTTACGAACTCGAACAACACCAAGTATCTGGATAATTGCCACAAATTGTCTCTACAGTTTTACAAAAAAACAAAAACACATAAATTCTGTAAAATAATTTTTGACTCACGATTGATATTACATGTCTGACTACGCACAATCGTGGTAGTGCAAATTAATAAAATGACAAGACAACGCATTTTTCTCTCCATAAATCACCTTTATCAACTTAGTTTTTATGCAACTAAAAGAAAAAAGATTACATTTCATAAATAAGACTTTATCTTTGACTTTCTTCTGTTTCTCGAAAGTCATGAAATCTCAAACTTGCTTTGTCATTCAATGTTGTCAATGGTGACCTCTATATTTGACGACTGTACAAATCATACACAGGTTTATTCTTTTTTTTTAAATGGCATCATCGAGTACAGTGACAGATCTATGGAATGAAATCAATGAGGCTTTAAGAGATCTGCCCAAATTTCAAAACGAACATGTACCAGGTGTTTCTGATGAAGATATCAAACAGTTGGAATCAAAACTTCAAATTCAACTGCCTAAAGACATACGAGAGGTTATTAAAATTCATAATGGTCGAAAACATATTGAATTTGGATTAAGTTTTCGTTCGCCAACGACGGATTTATTACCGATATCTGAGTGGCTACCATATGAAGTCGAGAATGAAGATTTTTCATATTGTCTCTTCCAATGTCTTGTTAACAAAAAGTATGCTAACGCCAATAAAAACTTAGAAGAAGATGCTCAAGAACATTTCAAAGCTTTTCGCGAAGCCGACAACAAAATAACTGAAAAGTTTCGATCTCTTCCATGTGAATTATTAATCATCGGACAAGGTATGGATGATTATGCTGAACAATATATATTAAGTATTCGATCGGGCAAAATTTATGTGGCTGTTCATAATATACCCGAATGGCAATTGATCGGTACATTCAAAGATTGGGTTAAGAAAAGTTTGCCTTATATCAAACAACAATACAAAGAAATTAAAACCGAATAAACAGTCCTAGAATTTTTTTTCTGTAGTGATAACCATATTTAAACTAATAAACTGTATCATCATACTACTGCCCTCTACATTCGACAACTGTAAGAGTATGAATCATTATATTTGGTAGCTTTTTTCGATATTTATTTGCAATTACAAAGCCAAGATGGCGTCGTCGAGAATAGTAACAAATAAATGGAATGAAATCAATAGAGCATTAAAAGGTCTGCCTAAATTTCAAAACAAACAGTTGCCAGGCGCTTCCGATGAAGATATCAAACAATTGGAATCAAAACTTCAAATCAAACTGCCAAAAGAAATACGAGAAGTTATCAAAATTCATAATGGTCGAAAACATATCGAGTTCGGATTGAGTTTCCGTTCACCAACGACAGATTTATTACCAATATCCGAATGGAAACCGTATGAAGTGGATAACTCGGAGTTCGAAGAAAATCTATTCGAGTGTCTCGCCGATAAAAACTATGCTTGCGCCAATAAAGACTTAGAAGAAGATGCTCAAGAACATTTCAAAGTTTTTCGTGAAGCCGACAACAAAATAACTGAAAAGTTTCGATCTCTACCATGTGAACTATTAATCATCGGACAAGGTATGGACGATTATGCTGAACAATATATATTAAGTATTCGATCGGGCAAAATTTATGTGGCTGTTCATAATATACCCGAATGGCAATTGATCGGTACATTCAAAGATTGGGTTAAGAAAAGTTTAGCTTGTATCAAACAGCAAAAGAGAGACATCAAAGAACAACATGAAGAAATCCAAATTGAATAAACAGTTCATAGTTTCCTAGAATTTTTTTAAATACTGACAACTACCAAACGAATAAACTGTATGATCACCCTACCGACCTCTACATTTTATGACTATAATCGTATGAATCATTATTTAGTATCAATCATCCCTAGATTTTTCTATCGCTATCGTGAATAGTTGTAATTATAAAAACAAAATGGCGTCATCGAGTACAGTAGCAAATAAATGGAATGAAATCAATGAGGCATTAAAAGATTTGCCTAAATTTCAAAACAAACAGTTGCCAGGCGCTTCCGATGAAGAGATCAAACAATTGGAATCAAAACTTCAAATCAAACTGCCAAAAGAAATACGAGAAGTTATTAAAATTCATAATGGTCGAAAACATATCGGATTTGGATTGGGTTTTCGTTCGCCAACGACGGACTTATTACCAATATCCGAATGGAAACCATATGAACTCGATAACTATGAGTTCGAAGAAATTCTATTCGAATGTCTCGCCGATAAAAAGTATGCTAACGCCAATAAAAACTTAGAAGAAGATGCTCAAGAACATTTCAAAGCTTTTCGCGAAGCCGACAACAAAATAACTGAAAAGTTTCGATCTCTTCCATGTGAATTATTAATCATCGGACAAGGTATGGATGATTATGCTGAACAATATATATTAAGTATTCGATCGGGTAAAATTTATTTTGGTATTCATAATATACCCGAATGGCAATTGATCGGTACATTCGATGATTGGGTTAAGAGAAGTTTAGCATGTATCAAAGAGCAAAAGGACGACATCGAAGAACAACATGAAGAAATCAATGTCGAATAGAACAAAATATTGTTTTTTTTTTATTCGTTTCGAATAAAATAAAAGAAATAGAGTTAGACAAAACAACGCTTGTGGTAAAAATAAATACCAATCTGACTTAAAAATACGATTTGATCTTTGTCGACGAGTGTTAGATTCGATCCAACACAATCGAATTGATTGATTAGTTTAGCATTTTCATCAATTAATCTCGTTTGACATTGGTCTCTGCTATTTTCTTGTACTAGCCATTGATTCTGTTGATCGAGTAACGGAATCGCTGTACCTGAAAACGAAAAGATATTTGATGAAAACAATATTAAATAGATTTCGACTAACAAAACGATGAATTGATTTGTTTAAGAATGTGAAATGTTGATTGTGAAAACAAACGTTGCATGCTAAAAATAGAGAAAAGATCAATACGCCAATGAGAATCAACTTGTTGAATTGTTAATGCCACTAAAATAGAGAAGCTTATTGTTTCAGATTATCATATATAAATAAATTACTGATTTGTTTTTGTTCATCAATACGAATCATCGCAATGATTTCATCGGTTTTCTCGAGCATAAAATGATCTTTCGACCATTGATTGCGTTTTTCAAATGATTGTTGAAGATCTCGTTGACAGATGATCATATCTGGCTTATGAAGAACATAGACATCCGTTGAATTACAAGTTAAACTCGATTGAATTCGAGTTGAATCCCGATTTCCATATGGTTTTGAAAGACGATTATCGATTGGATAATATTCGAATAGATAATAATCTGTTGCGAGAAGAAATAGTTGTTTTGATTGACACCAAGTTATGTCGTAAACAAAATAATCAATGGGAGTTTGAGTAACAAATTGTCGATTGTTGAAAAATACGAGAGAATAATTCGGTTTCGATTGAAATAGAAGAAGATAGGAATGAGATGGAGATGAACCTGCCATTGCAAATGGACAATCGGTTAGCGGATAAAAATCAAATGGTTTGCAAGTATTCAGTTTCAATTGACTAGAAAACGAGGAGAATAAAACGACTTAACTTTGTTCGGTTTACCCTTGATCAGTTATTTCGATGATTGAATCGAATTGTTCGATTTGATTTTGAATTTTCTCAAATTGTTTTTCGAAATTTTCAATTTGTTCGATAGTCGTCATTTGATTCGGTAATTTCAAAAGATCTCTCAATGGTTTATCGAGACATTCATCAATTTTATTCAACTGTTCCGCATTCAACGCTCTCAAATTCTTCATTAAATCGTATTTCATTTGATTTTGTTTCAACTCAATTAATTCTCTCTGTTTATCTGCCCAAGCATCGATCTTTTTTTGAATCTGTTCGTATGTCAACGAATGTACACGTTGCCGTAGATCATTTATTCGATTAGAAAATTGATCTGTTCGAGTTTGAACAAGTTTTTCATGAAGAAAATAATGTTCCAAACAAATTGCTCGTTGGCAATGCGAACAAATTCGATTTGCCCATTGTTTACATTGTTTCGAAGGAATCTTTTCCGTACAACGACCTAACGGCAATGGTTCCATCTAAATTCATCAATAAGATGTCGACAAAAAACAAGAAACGAATGTTTTTTTTCAATTTATCTGCTATTGTAGTCAATGTAAATATGCATTTTTATTTAATTGTATAAAAAGAAAACAAAGATTGAGATTATTTGAATGATTAATGTGGAATGTACACACACATAGATTCACACTTGCACACAATTACATGAATAGATCGTCGAAAATGCATTAACAAGCACGCTAAAACACAAGATGAGAGAGATTCTTCATTGCAAGAATACTGAGATATGTGTGTGTTGTATCTGATCTAAATTAGACTTCAGTTGGTTCTTGATAAGCATAAGCAGCATGAGCTGGTGACGATGTGTTCGACACTTGTTGATATGATGGAGGTATTTCATCAGAAAGAATCATCATTTTTGTTGGTGATAAACGAGGTATATTTCGACGTTTTGGTTGTTGATTGTATGTCGATGGAATTGATGGTTCTTCTTCTTCCGATGAAGTGTTATCAGTTTTCGTTTGTAATTCAGCTGGATTTTGATAATGATGATTTTGATAATCGGCTTTCATTGCCGAGAGTTTAGCCGGTAAATCGTTGGCACGTTTTTTCGTTGGCAAACAAACAGGTGCTTGTTGATTGGATTTCAACGATTGAATCGATTCCGAGAGAGATTTACGCGAACCAAATGGAGATTTCGTTCGCAGACGATTGTTTCCCATTGGATTCATATTCACGCTGACTTCATCGTCTTGTTCAGGCGAATACTCACGTGTCACAGGCGGAGGAAGACGAAAGCCGGGCAATGCACTTGCTTGCCGATAGGAAAGAGAAACTGTACTCGATGGAGCTTGACGATACGACGAATGAGTACTTGTCATTGGCGATGGTCGAGCAGGAATTGGCGGTGGTGCTTGGATCGAATTGGTTTCAGCTGATTCGACGAGATGAGATGTTGACGATGAAGCTTCGTTTTTGTATTTCGAATAATCGACTGGCAAATTGCCCCAACGAGGTTTCATTGATCGATCGGGAGATGATTTATCATTATTCGTCGAGATTTTCTTTTCCGGATTCATTTTCTGTCGTCGCAAATGAATCAAAGTTGCAATAACAATCGCAAGACCAAGTAAAAGTAACAAACAACCAATCGAAATGCCGATTATAATCGGCAGTTTACTTGATTTGCCTTGATTTCTATCGATATCTGACTGACTTTTGACGAGATTTGATTGCGGAAGAACATGAATGAAAAATTCTTGTTTCACCGTTTTTCCTCTTGATTGAGCTTGACATTGCATTGCGTAGTGACCTGGCTCGGTATAAACCCGTTGTAATTGTCGTGTTGTTCCGAAAACACTCATCGCACTTGTTTGATTATCGATCATTTCGTACCAAACATACGACGGACTTGGATTGGCTTCGACTTGACATTCCATGGCGAGCATTTTCGAAACTTCACTCTGCAACTGATCTCTTTCCGAAGCGCCTGCTTCCAAATTCGGCCCGTATTCGATATTAATCGGTCGAGTCTGTTGAAGATAAATCTCCATGTTGTTATTCGATTCAATTCGACATTGAATCGTTCCATTGTGATCGGCACGTGTCAATCGACGTTGTAAAGTGATCGTTCGAGTGACATTTTGTTCATTTAATGAATCATTCGTAAGTTTTTTATCTGACATCATTGACGACACAAATAGATCCAATCGTGGAAGATTTTCAATGCCGAGAGTTTTCGCTTGAAAATTCGATTCACTGAGTTTAAATATCGGTCGAATAATCGACACTGAACAGGAGACAAATGATGAACCGTTATTATCTTCGCTTAAATGAGAATTATGAATTTGAAATGACGAAACGTTGATCGCACTGAGAATATTAGTAAATGTTTTCCAATTTTGATTGACAGCTAAATATGTTCCAACTGTTGTTTGGTCGAGAGAAAGTATCGTCAAACGATTATTTTGTTCGTCATAATGAAATTTCGAATTATTCGAAAATCCGACACTACTTATGTACAAAGACAAACCATTTAAACCTAGATAAGTCACTTTTATGGACGGAGGTGCAACTTGAAACGTAAATGGTTGAGATAAATTGCCAACTAAATAGTTTTCATTCGATGTCGGTGCCGAATAATGTTGATTCACAACTGGTAACGAAGATTGTTCTTCGTTATTGAGAATACCGATGACATTCGATGAAGCATATTGACTCAGTACGCACCACGGACATAGCACCACTAAAAACAAACCGAATGGAAAACATAGAAATAGAATTTTTCTTACCGAGAATAAACAGAAATTGCATATCGTCGAAAAAAAAAAGAAAAGAAATTTAATCTGCAAGAGAAATGAAATAATATTAAAAGCAAAACATATTTCCATAATGAATTTATTGTTTCATTAATATTATTTTCTGGCCTGTTAGAAAAAAAGAACGAGAGAGAAGAGAAGAGATTGACAAGAGACACAGGAAAAATTTTGAGAAAAAGAAATAACCAACAACATCAACAAAGAAGTACGACGATGAAAGAGAAGAGAACGTTATTTGTTGTGTATTTGTGCGACAAACATTGACAGATTTTGAGTTTTTTTTTTCACTGTTTTCTCTTTTCGAATATATACACAAAAGAAGAAGAAGAAGATAAAAGAAGACGAAAGTCAGTCAAAAGAAATCGAATTAGCTTTGTTGTCAAATCATACCACCGATAAAATAATAATAAAAAAAAACAAACAAACAGAAAACGAACAATGCAAAGAATGACTAGAAAAAAAGAGATTGATGTTCAATTATTGATTAACATTCGGTGCTGTGACTGTAGCTGTTGTGGTTGTTGGTCCAGTTTCATTTGGCATCAGTAGTTTGCCGATTTTCTTCGACGAATGAAGTGTTAATGTCGATTTATTCAGCGCATCGTCCAATGCCATTTGCCATTCATGAAACGACACAACATCCTAGAAATGTTCGTTTTTCGAAAATAATCAAAAGCCAAAAAAGAAAGAAAGAATGAGAGAGAGAGAGAGAAAAGTCTTCAAAATGACAACAAAAGCAGCAACAGTAATAGCGCAGAGAGAATCGCACGACTAGAAAAAAGAAAAGAAAAGAAATCGATTACAACAAATCACTGTTTTCCAGAACAAAAACAAAAAACGAAGAAAAGAAAAGAAAGAAAGAGTTCAGTTTGAGAGGCTGTGTCTGTTTTTGTAATTTGGATAAAAGAAAAGAATCGTTAATCTTGAAGTGCGCCCGCAGTTAGATTAGTTTTCTTATTTCCAGCGAGAGCACCACCGGATGATGATGATGATGGATTATGATGATTACCAGCAGATGTTTGTTGATTTGAATTCAAATTCGTAGATGTTGTACTACTTACATCAGCTCCATAGATTTTCGAAGCTTTTTCACTGACAGTTAAGTGTTGTTGAGATGCAACAAGCGTATCATATAATGCTTTTTTCCATTCAATCCATGATACTTCATCCTATTCAACATTGACAAAAAAAGAGTCTTCACTGTCGGAACAGTTCGTTTTTTTTTTGTTTTTGGTGCACGGAAAAACAACAATATAAAACATTCATCACAGATTTACAAGGAAAAAACTAAGAGACATTCAAACACACACACACACACACACACACACAGAGGGACCATGCGAACATATTGAAATGCAATCGAAACAAGCAAAATTTAACATGAACAAAACTAACATTGAGTAAATGAATTTCGAAATAAGACGATCTTACCTGTGGTGAAAGCATTAAACGTGGCTCGTTGCCACCTTTTAAATGTATGGTGATGGTTTTTTGACCTTTACATTCTTTCGAATCGATATGTTCAATTCTTTCCATTGTGTAAACCTTGAATTAGAGAAGAAGTAAAAAAAAACCATCGTAATTAATAATTGAACAGTTAATTATCCTATTAAACCTCTGCTCGTTGAGTAGAAAAAAAAGAGGAATGTTTTTTGATGATATGTAATCATGCAATGAATATCTAATTGCTCTTTGAGGATCTCTTTCATTCTTTTGAAATGTAACACTAAGGAATTGCTAATAGACTCAAGATGATTAATAATCTGTCATGAAACGAATGGAGATCTTTATCTTTGTTTCTTTCTTTCTTCTTCTTCTTCTTCTTCTTCTTCTTTTATTATTATTATTATGATTACTTTCGAGTCGAACAAATGTTAAAACGTGATTGTTTGTTTCCTTTTCCTTTCCTTAGTTTCGATTTGCTAATATGCATAAGCATGACAAACTCATCAATTGACTATTTATTTTACCTCTGGGTCTTTATCACCCTTTTCATAATGTAATTCTAAACGATTCGGATACAATTTCGTATAACGTATTTGCCAGGAGAAACCGAATGTGCCCGTATTTTTCTTTAATTGTCCTTGTAGAATTAAATCCGACGTTTTCTCGTCATCGTAGATATTATTCTGTTTGAATTTGGCTCGACGTTTTTGTTCGATTTTATCTGTTTCCTGGTTGACTGTATCAAAAACAGTTTCTGAAAAACGAACAAAAAAAATCACATCATTTGTTTCAATTCGAATAACGATTCTCTACCGGCAATTTCTTGTTGCCATCGTTCAGAAATAACAATCGGAAAGTTTTTATAGAGTTCTTGATCAGCTTCCGTTAACTAAACGAAGAAAAAACAACGAGAGTTTTTGTCTGTTTTTCTTCGTTTTTCGTTTACTTTGATTCCTTTTGTATCATCTTCATCGAAGTTTCCAATGTCAAAAGCGTCGGCTGCATTGACTTCGCCACGTGGTGGAATCAATGGTGGTGTTAATTTTAATAAATAGACTTGTTTCCAATCGACATCTTTGAAAAACGGATGTTCTTTTACTTCTTCCGCTCTACGAGAATAAAATACTTTCAAAAATGAAAAAAACAATGCGAAATATGTTTACATTCGTCCCATACAACCGAGACGTTTGTCAACATCACGTTGAAGTAATCCTTCTAATAAAGTTCTCATTTCATTTGTCATTGTTTCAGGAAATTCAATTGACTTAACACAAAGAACAAGAAAAAATCAAATTTCGAGTGAATCAGCTGTTTTTCTTTTTTTTTACCACTGTCATGGTCATTTTATCAATTTCATGCTTGTCTTTGGTTTTATGTTGACGAAATGGACTATGTCCTTTGAGTAATTTATATAACATACAACCGAACGAGAACCAATCTGCACTTGAATCATAAGCAACACCTTTGGCAAGAACTTCCGGCGCCATGTAACCGTGTGTGCCAACACTTGCGTGTGGTTTTTTCTTCGAAAAATCACAAGCTAAACCTAAGTCCGATATTCGAACGTGACCATGTTCGTCGAGTAGAATATTTGCAGGCTAAAAATGAATTTGATTTCGTTTTTTTTTTTTGGAGATCAGAATTCAAGTTCGTTCGTTACTTTGAGATCACGATAGACAATCGATCTGAGATGCATATGTTCTAATCCTAAGATAATTTCCGCTGCATAAAATTTCACTTCTTTCTCGGAGAAAACTCCATGTTGAGATAAATGATAATGCAGATCTCCGCCATTCATCAAATCAAGAATAAAACAAAGTTTATCCGTCGTATGAAACGCGTAGGTCATACAGACGATAAATGGACAACCTTCTTCCTACAAATCAAAGCTCATTAAAACAACAAAAAACGAAAATGTCGAACGTACTCCTGTGCTGACTAGTGACAACATAATTCGTTCGTTCAATGCTAAAGTTTCTCCTTGTTTCATTTTGATTCGTTTTTTATCGAGACATTTCATTGCATACATTTTGCCTGTATCTGCTTTTCGACAGCCGTAAACTTCGCCGAAACCACCTCGACCGATAATTCTGTGAACACTAAAATCATTCATTGTCAATTGAATATTCAATTCGAAGTTTTTCCATTGACAAAATCTCGTGTATTTCTCTGATTCCATGAATTTATCGAAGATCCGTCCGCGTAATAAATCACAAATTTCTTTTTTATACGGTTCGAATAGATTCGATGGCAACGTATTTTTCGGATTGTTCGGATTGTATTTCGACAAATGTTTCTTCACACTTTCCACAGCTCGTTCGGAATATGTCTGCAAAAAATTTCGAGAATAGACTTGAGCAAAGAAAGAAAAAAAGATCGGTGTTTACATGAGAATTCGATAGTAATTCTTTCATAATGAATTGATCGTAGATCTCCTTGCCAACTCGCCATCGTTCTTCGTCGGTTTCGAGTTTCTCAAAACGTTTTATCTAGAAGAACGAGTCAATCGAAATTTCGTTTTCTCTCGTTCGAAGACTTTACTTCTTCGTAGAATTTCAATTGAGGCACAGGTTCGTCACAAAGAGTTGAACAAAATTCTTTGAAAAGAAGAAATCCTAAAACAAAAAGCAGATCATCGTCATCATCGTAATCGAGTGGTGTTTCTCTTTCTCAATCGTTCGCATGTTAACCATTTACTACTTTTACCAAAGTGATTCCCCTTAGGGACATTGATGTGCATGCACTTAGAGAGAAAGAAATCATTCTCAACAACGAAGCGTAACCACCTGAGAGCAAAGACGACCGGAGGGCCTCGCAAGAGATGACACTCTACGTACCGACTTGTTGATTGAAAATCTTGTCGAATGTATTTTCGTACATTTTTTGTAAATGTTTGTGTGTAACACTTCGTACTCTGAATAAGAGAGAGAAAATGAGAGAAAATGATATTTAGAAGAAACAAGTTCGATACGTACGTTCGATCGGGCAAAACGATTTTTTTACTAGCTGAAGCTGCTGGTGTTGATTTGGATTTCTCCATGGCCATTAAATAGGAAACATCGGCTAAAACAGCCTCGAGATCAGCCATGATTTAATTCGATTTAATAAATAGAAATTAAAAAATAACGATTGTTGACTTGAAACTATTTGATTTTTGTTTTGTAAATAATCGTGTGTTTATGTTAAGAGTATTTTGATTAATTCATTCTCTTGAACAATTTGTTTATCCTACGTTGAGATCGTTCAATAAAATTCATAACTAGATTTCTTGTTTATTGTGAAGAAAAAAAAAGAATTCATTAGATAATCTAAAAAAACAAAATATAAACAAACAAGTTTTCCTTTTTTTTTTCTTTTCTCTCTTTTCTCTCTCTCTCTTTCGCTCTTTCGCTCTTTCCCTCTTCTTGTTTTGTCAATGTTCTTTGTCTCGGATAATCATTTGTTGTCTAGATGTCTCGATAATTTTTCGGCTGACTGAAAAATACCATTAAGAACGAACGTTGTCCTCCAACGATTTTGTTTTTCTTCTCGAGAAAATAATTTCGAAAAATTCTGTAACTGAATTTTTTTTTCAATTCACGAATATTCTCTCGAATTTTTTCTCGATTAATTATTTCAATCAACAAAAAACAACAACGAAAATAGATGTCACTGGTTGGAATTTCATCTTATTTATTCATTCTTTCAAATGCGTCAATGCAAAAGTGCAAACGGATAATTAAATATTCATTTCTGATTATTTATAGATGATTTCAAATCGATTTCTACGTTCATCAGTTCAAACAGCACGAGTCAGTCTTGAATATTTTTCTTCCAAACGAACATTTTCCTTTTGATTTCAAGTTGTTCACTCGTTTGAGTTCATCGTCGACGAGCAATAAAAGCACACAAACTGCGGATTCATCGTCGGAATATTTAGCAAATGATTATTTCAGTTATAATACATTTAGTTATTATGACATCGAAGCAGCATCAACTAAATTTCGTCTTCCTCAACCCTCGTCTTACGCACCTTTGAAAGTATCTGAACCAGCACCACAAAAGAAATAAACGGTCTTTTTCATTTTTTTTTGTCGAAAAACCAAGCCGAAAGATTTGTTCCTTAGAAAGAAAAAATAAAAAAAAACTCTTTGTCCCTTATTTGCAGATGTTGTTGTTGATTTTGTTTGTTGTTGTCGTTGTTTGTTTAATCTTAATCATCTGTCCATTTATCTTTGTTTATTTCGAATCAACAAAAGTCACTGACGATTACGGCAATTGTCTGCTCGTTACTGCACATCCCGATGATGAATGTTTGTTTTTTTCGCCAATTCTACTCTCACTTCGTTCGTCAGTGTCGATTCTCTGTCTGTCAAATGGCAACAACCATCGAGCCGATGAATTTTTTCGTTCATGTCAACAATTGAACATCAAACAATACAAAATCATCGACGATCAAATCCATCTCAAAGACAGTCAAACAGCCTTCTGGTCTCCCGACGCGATTCTCGGTCACGTTCGACAAGCGATCGATCAATGGCAAATTTCGACATTGATCTCGTTCGATGACTACGGAATAAGTGGCCATCGAAACCATTCTTCGATTTACTATGCACTTTTGAAATTGAAATCGAGCGAAACATCTCGTTTGCATTTTCTTTCTCTGCAATCGATATCAATCTTTAGGAAATATTTAACTTTAATCGAATTCGTTCGATTGTTTTCGACAAAAAACAATTTAAAACACTTCATTTTACCGAGAAGATTTGTTCTAACACCGCATCGAGCGATGCTCGAACATCGTTCTCAACTTGTTTGGTTTCGATATTTGTACGTTCTTTTTTCTCGATACATTTTTCTCAATGATTTCAAACAAATTTATTAATAATTCGCGTGCAATGCATTCAGTTAGCATAATCGATTCTCTTTTTGTTTTGCCGACAGATTGACAATAAAAATATATCAAACAGAAATATTCAACAAGTAAAATATCAGTCAATTTGACATTACTCATTGAGTACTATTCGTTTTTTGTTTTTGCCGTGATTTTATTCGTTGAGAAACCGAATTCAAGGCCAAGATTCTTTACGGTCGAGAGATTTTTGCTTTTTTTAAACTCGATATAAGATAGAGTAAAGTCGATGTGTTTTTATTCTTGACATGTCTTTACTTGATCAATCTGAGTGGGAACACAAGCCAACAGCATTAATGATTATTTCGTCAGTTGATGAAAATGATGAGAGAACTATTTCGTATGTTAGTTCGGCAGATCTTGAAATAATTCTTGCCAATCGACCAGTACGAATTTAAGAAAAAAAAAGACACGATAACAAAATGAAAATATTTTGTCGTTGTAGAAACAAGACTTTTTGGTTGAAGAAACACGAAAAGAAGATAGGACTTGTGTGATTTGTCATGACAAAGCGGTGGGCTATAATTTCGGTCAAATAGCTTGTGAATCTTGTAAAGGTTTGATATGAGATCTCTTCGTTTTGTTTGTTTATTTTGTTATTATCTTCTCTAGCGTTCTTTCGTCGAAATGCTCTACGTTCGATTGTAATTTAAAGAGTTTTTTATTTTATTGTCTCATTGATTTCAGGTGATTTTTCAGGAGAAAATCAGATGTGTGTCAACCAGTTTAAAAGACACTGTAGTTCGATGTGAAATACGACCGAAAATTAGAAAAAAATGTCGACGTTGTCGATTGTTGAAATGTTTTCAATGTGGTACGAAACTGTAATTCGAAGAATTTCATTTGAACTGTTCGGATATGTTTAGGCATGGAAAAAGAAAGAATACGGACATATGAAGACCAACATCGACAATTTTTTGCGAAATCGATCCAAGTAAATTCTTCAGCATCGTTAACTTCCGATGATTGGACTTGTTTGACACGTATTCAAAATTCCTATCTAACAACAAGTCAATCAAGTCCATCATCTGCTGCTGCATTAGAATTAGTTCCAGAGAAAATATCAGCATTTATGCATTCGATCGACGTACAAAACACTGCTGCTGTCAAATTAATCAATTTTTTTCGGGAGATTCCCGAATTCCAACAATTAGATGGTCATGATCGACTAGTTCTTGTTAAATATAATTTAACAGTAGTTTTTCTCATTCGTCATTCATTGTCCTATGACAATATCAAAGAAATTTGCTATGATCACGATACGCCATTGAACTGTTCACGAAATGACCAAATGTTTGCTTACAATTGGAAAAGTTTGTTTATTTTATGTTGTGGTTATGAATTTCATCGAGCTGTTGCCATTCTTCTTGATAATCTTGCGCATTTCATTAATCGAGATGCGCTTGTTGCACAATTGGTTATGTTAATTATTCTTTTTTCCAAAGGTTTATCGGCCGAAGACGATTCCGAGCCGACTTTGCACGATGATCGACGTGTTCTTCGAGCTCAATCGAAATATCTCGATCTGTTATTTCGTTATCTAATGAAAAATTCATCTTACGAATCGGTTGCGATGAAAATGGTTCAATTAACTCAACAAATATTAAGAATTCAACGAATCTCAAGAGATTTTCAACAATATGTTAAAACAAAAGGCGATGTTACTTATGTTAATCCGTTGATGAAGTCACTTCTTCATTTTGCATAGAATTTTCTGTTGTTTTTCGTTCTATTTCGCAAATAAAAAAACGAAGGACATTTTGTTTAAGATCGTCATGCTTTTGAAACGCATCGTTGTTTAGGACACGTATCATTCATCATGTGCACAGTCACACTCGACAGCTTATCAGGTCATTTATGATGGTTATGTGTCAGTGATTTACTAATTAAAATCGTTGGAAATTTGTTCGTCTAGTTTAGAAAAAACAAACGAATTGCAATTCATGACTTTTATTCGATGTACGACAAAAGATAAATGTTTTTTTTTTGTTCGACGTTATCTGATAAGACGAAGTCATTTTGTTGTTTTTCTCGAGATGGCAACACCATCCGAAGCATTGATATGTCCGATAACATTAGAAATCCTACAGGATCCAGTTCTAACTCAAGACGGTCATACGTACGAAAGAAAAGCTATTGAAGAATGGATTCGAAAACGTGGCACAAGTCCTCTAACTAATCAACCATTGTCCCTCGAACATCTCTATCCAAATCACATGGTTAGACAACTTGTTCAGACTTTTGAAAGTTCGTTACAACAGAAAAACTATCAGTTTGTGCTGGATGTTGATGTTCGAAAGAAAAAAGGTCGGCCCATGTTTCAGACGTATGGAAAAGTGATTTATCATGCTGAATGGTTGACAGCGAATAGCAGTCAACCGGATATTATCTTATTGAAAATTGAAGGTGCTCGAGCATTGAAAGAAGCATCGTTTTATGTGAATTTGACTCGACATCCGCATGTTGTTCGAACCTACGGATTTGTTTTGGATAAGAAAACGAATCATGAAAATAATTCAGCGATGCTTCTTCAAGAATACGCGTCCGAAGGTAGTTTACTCGAATTGTTACAAGAACACGAGTCAACCATCGATGAAAAGATTCTTATTGAAATATTTCTTCAGATTATCGACGCAATGATCTTTTTAGCCTATAATCATGTTGTTCACGGGGATTTAGCTTGTCGAAATGTTCTTGTTTTTCGTTTTGATGAGAAAAATCCAAAGAATAATATTGTTAAAGTCACGGATTTTGGACTTAGTCGACAGAGTAAACTCTATTCGAAAACATCGAATTCTTTACAAACTACACTTGATATCGTTCCTGTTCGATATGCTGCACCGGAAATTCTCTCAAATAGCTCTCAACCAGATATTTATACTGAAAAATCAGATGTTTATTCAATGGGCGTACTCATGTGGGAAGCTTTTGAGGAAGGAACATTGCCTTGGTCAAAAACTGAAAAAGATACTCAAGTTATTCAAAATGTTACAGATGGAATATTTTTACCTAAACCAGCCAAATGTAGTCAAAAGTATTGGGATACTATCTTGAAGACATGGGCTAAATTACCTCAAGACCGACCTACATTTGAACAGCTGAAATATCTTTTAGTAGAGCAATCATATCTTTCAGGTATTTCCTGTTTTTCTTTTTTGTGAAAATTGATTTCATAGAATGTAATTTCAGATGAAGTTGTGCAACAAAATGTTCAAATAACAGCAGCCGAATCTTCTGTTGTTCAAAACAACGTTGTATCCAAAAACGAAATATCTTCACAAAGATTATTAAAGTTACCGATCACTACTACTAATTCAGTTTTAACAAATACGATTCAACCGGATATAAGTACAAGCATGAACCAAATACGAGAACTCCGTTACAAGGTTGTAGTTGTCGGTGACTCATACACTGGAAAAACACCTTTAGTTACACGTTATGCCTATAATTCTTGTCCTGAACATTGTCAAAAAACGGTAGTTTTTTTAATTTGAACTCTTGTGTATTCATTTCAATACTCCAGATAGGTGCCAATTTGTTATTGAAAACTGCCAAATATAATGATAATACTATTATTCGCCTACAGCTCTGGGTACGTTAATAATAATTTTCAACGCATAAGAATCAAGTTTGTTGCTGTTGTTCTGACAGGATATAGACGGTGGCGGTCGATATGGTACTATGAATATGATGCATATGATTTTAAAAGAAGCAATTGCTTGTATCATTGTTTTTGATCTTACAAGAAAGACAACATTCCAAGCAGTTACTGAATGGAAAACAATTTTAGATAAACACGTTCGATTACCTGATGGTAACGCTATTCCTTGCATTTTGTTAGGTAATAAAGTAGGTATCTGTTCGTCATAGCACAAAAAACTCTTCTCTATACAATTCTAGTGTGATGTGACCGAGTTAGACTCAGAGTTTAATTCACAAGCATTGGACAACTTTTGTCGCGAACGAGGTATTGCAAAGTGGCTTAAAATATCGGCTCGAGAAAATATTAATATTCAAGAATCATTTCAAATTCTACTAGATGAAGTAAATATGTGAACTTGATTTTCTTGGCTTTTTCATTCTATTTGTTTGAAAGATAATGAAACTATCAGAAACGTTACGACCAAGTCCAACTTTGGAAGTCAACGCATCCAACGGTAAAACGACGGTTGCTACGAAAAGATCAAATTCATCAAAGAATAATGATAAAAGCTGTTCTATTATTTAAATAAATGTACTTTTTCTTTTAAATTGACCGTAAAACGAAAGAATGAATAAACATAAAATATCATGTTGAAATTAGCAAACATGTCAATAAAAGATAAAAACGAAGAGTTCTTTTGTTTTTACATATCTCTTATGGCGACTATGAATCAAAAACAGCAGCTTATTTTCAAAATTTTAGTTATTGGTGAATCGAAAACAGGAAAAACAGGTCTAGTTACCCGTTATGTCGACTCCTACTTTTCTGAAACCCATCACAATCAGATAAGAGTAACTATTACTATTTCAAAATTGTATACCTTCTTCATTTATTGCAATTTTCTAGATCTGGAGAGACTTCTCAGTAAAATTGATTAAATTAGATGACGATGTAGTCATTCGTCTAGCGATCTTTGTTTGTTACAAATAGTTTTCATATTTATAAGAGATGAACATGCGCTTGTTGCTATAGGATATGACCTCTACTCAAAGACGCCTCGGTCCGATGAGTCGTGTGTTTTACAAAGAAGCAGTTGGCTGTTTCATTGTCTTTGATGTCGCCAATGGTTCAACATTCGAAGGTGTTACCAAATGGAAAACAGAATTAGACGATAAAGTTTGTCTTAATAATGGACGTCCTGTTCCATGTGTTTTATTAGCTAATAAAGTAAATATTCATTCGTTTGTAAGAATTAAGGAAAATGTTTTGCGTTCAATTTCTAGTGTGATTTGACTAAAGAAGGATTAGTCACTAGTCCTCAACAAATGGACGAGTTTTGTCGAGAAAAAGATTTTGTTAAATGGTTTGAAACATCTGGCAAACAAAATATAAATGTTCAAGAAGCATTTCAATTTCTACTAGATGAAGTAAATATTTCAATTTGACTTTCTTGATTATTGAATTCTTTTCATTTAAAAGATAATGAAAGTTCCCGATGAATTACGACCAATTCGACGTATAAATATAACGATCAATAAAACAGTTGATGCTACCAATGACAGTCGAAGTTGCTATGGTTAAAATTAGAATTTCTTGATTGTATATTCTATAACGATCTTTGAATAATTCCTAATATAGACTTCAAAAATTCATCTCATGACTACTATTTGGTTAGAGTAAAGATACGTTATCTGTTGTGTGATAAATAGGAAACATTATTCACATTATACAGAGTCATTTTTTTTTGTTTTTTTTATCAAAATGGCAACAGCATCAGAAACCTTAGATGATCCCACAAGTGAAAACAAACCTGCTGAAGAGAAGACTATTTCTCAATCTCCATCAACTAATCAAACGATCACTGCTACTAATTCGAATTCACAACAATCACTTACACAAAGAACAAGGACCAATACGCAAGCCAAAAGAGAAATTATTTTAAAAATCGTGATTATTGGAGACATGGCTACAGGAAAATCAGCTCTTGTCAAACGATATGTTCACAATGTTTTCTCTGAACATTATCGAGCAACAGTAAACATTGATTCAAGACTTGTTGCTTTTGTTTTGTCTTATTCATAGATCGGAGTCGATTTTGCATTGAAAATTATGAAATATGATGACGATACGGTTGTCCGTTTACAACTATGGGTTTGTCCTTTTTTGTTACTGATAAGAAATACGTGATACATGTTTGTTTTTCTTGTGGTTTTTAGGATGTATCCGGTCAGGAACAATTTGGTAAACTGATGGACGCTTATTACAAAGATGCTGTTGGTTGTTTTATTGTTTTTGATGCATCAAGAGATTCGACATTTGAAGGTGCTGCTAAATGGAAAACGGATCTAGATAGTAAAGTTCAATTACGTAACGGCAGACCTGTTCCTTGTGTTCTATTAGCTAATAAAGTTAGTTTTCGAGATGATTGATTCAGAAAAATAACGAGATGATGACTTTTTTAGTGTGATTTGGCTAAAGAAGGATTGGTTAACAATGCTCAACAAATGGATGAATTTTGTCGAGAAAAAGGTTTTGTGAAATGGTTCGAAACATCGGCGAAAGGAAAGAATAATTTAGAAGAAGCATTTAAATATCTGACCGATGAAGTAAAAGTTAACGTATAATTCTTGAAATAGTCTAACCAATTGTTGTTGATTAGATAATGAAAACGTGGGACGAGTCTCAATTACTTTCGGGTAGCCGTGCATCGTTTGGGGATCCGATCGATCTTAAGAAGAAGAAGAAAGTTTCGAAAAAACGAAAGAAATCAATGTGTTTTTGTGGCCGTGCGGTCGATTCTGATTAGAATGTTTTTAGCAATTTTGATTGGTCAATCAGTATGAAAGTGTTTTCTCTCTCTCTCTTCTTCTTCTAACGATTCTGATTGTAACAGAATTAATTTTTTCTACGATAAGAAAGTATCGATTTCAACTAATTTTATTTGTCGAATAAAAAAAAAGCCATGTGTTGAATTTCTCATAAAAAAACATAAGGAAAACAAATTAAAATATGATCCATAACTTGGCTTTAACGTTATTTATTTGATGTTAAGTCACACGATTATGTCATTTGTTCAGATAAGCAAGTGTCCCCTACTGTTTTCTTTTCGAACAGAAGAAAATAAATGTCTCACTCTCTTCTCTCTCTTCTTTTCTGTTTCTTGAATTCGTAATAGCAAAAGATATAATATCATATTGTTCAAATACAAGTAAAGTTAACGTCAAATAGCAACGATCATTTAAACAGATAAAGCTAAACGGAATTTTTCTTTTTCGGTGAACATTTGTCTACTTTGTTTTTTTTTATAGAATAGGGATGTCGATACTCGACGAGCTCTGCTTTGGCTGTGGTTTATTTATTGAAGATCCGTATTATTTGATGCTCGCTGATCATCATTGGCATTTGTCTTGTTTAAAATGTTTCGATTGTGGAGTTTTACTTGAACAAGAAAAAACTTGTTTCACTAAAAACGGTCGTGTTCTTTGTCGAAATGATTATTTCAAGTGCGAGTCTTCGATTTCCCAACGAAAACACTCGTCAATTTGCGCACGTTGTCATAAACTTATCCGAGAAAATGATCTCATTCATCGAACAGAAGACGGCGTCTATCATTTCGATTGTTTTACATGTTCGATTTGTCAAATAGCTTTTCAATTCGGTGATGAATTCGGTTTGAAAGATAATCAAATCTATTGTCGTGAACATTTGTTCGAATATCAATCGATGAATTCGCAAATGATTCACGATGATTCAGGTTACAATACGTCACCGAATGAAACACGACATTCGTCGTTTTCACCACCGATTTATTTCGTTGAAACCGATGAAAATCAATCGATTGGATATTATCAAACTAAGCAGAAACGTCTTCGAACGAGTTTTAAACTGAATCAACTTCGTTTTCTTCGATCGTATTTCAATTTAAATCATAATCCAGGTTGGAGAATTTGTTTTTTTTTCGATATAAAAAACTAATTTCCAGTGTTTTTAGATGCAAAAGAATTGAAAAATTTATCAGAAAAAACCAATTTGTCCAAACGTGTCCTACAAGTTTGGTTTCAAAATGCTCGTGCAAAATACCGTCGAAATAATACTTCATCTCGAGATGAGAAACAAATCGAATCATCATAATTGTAATTTATTCATTCAAATTTGTTTTTGTATAGCATTCGTTAAAATAAATAGCGGGATTACCTACTTATATGTTTGAGTATCAATTCTCTAATAATCATTAAGAAAAATGACTCGTGTCGCACACAGCAGGATGAACCGTGACGTTTTGATCATTGAAGTGGAGAGCGCGGTATCATTGTCATCTTCATGCAGAAGAGTTATTCATTTATTTTGGGAGAGAGAGAGAGAGAACAGAAAAATGTTTTATATCATGAAGTTATACAAAAACGAAATGAACTGAAAAAAAGAGAGACGTTAAAATCACGATTAACTTTTGCTTTCATCGGCATCACCACCGCCGCAGCATTTTTTGCCTGGCGGTTTCTGTGGTCCCTGATCACGAACATGAATTCCGCCTCCGCGTATATCCGATTGTCCAGGAGCTCGTGGTTGTAGTTGTTCAGTATGTTTCATAATCTAAAATATCGAGTGAATTCATTTTCAATCAACTATTTTGCACTGAAAAATCGAATCGTACTTCGCTAATAAGAAAACGTGCCGATGTTTCTATATTGATATTTTCTTTCGCCGATGTTTCGAACCATTTAGCGAAACCTTTTTCTCGACAAAATTCATCCATTTGTTGAGCATTGTTAACCAATCCTTCTTTAGCCAAATCACACTAAAAAGTCATCATCTCGTTATTTTTCTAAATCAATCATCTCAAAAACAAACTTTATTAGCTAATAGAACACATGGAACAGGATTACCATCAGGCAATTGAACTTTATTATCTAAATCAGTTTTCCACTTGGTAACAGCTTCGAATGTCGAACCTCTTGTTACGTCAAAAACGATAAAACAACCGACAGCTTCTTTGTAATAAACACGAGTCATATTACCGAACCGTTCTTGACCGGCAATATCCTACGAACAACAACAACATGTCACTTACTTCTTATCAGTAACAAAGAAAAAAAAAGGACAAACCCAGAGTTGTAAACGGATAACCGTATCGTCATCGTATTTCACAATTTTCAATGCAAAATCGACACCGATCTATGAATGAGAGGGAGAAAAACAACGATGTTTGAAATTTCGATTGTGTTCTTACTGTTGCTCGATAATGTTCGGAGAAGAAATTGTGAACGTATCGTTTGACAAGAGCTGTTTTCCCTGTAGCCAATTCTCCGATAACCAAAACTTTGAATAGAAATTCTCGTTTTTGATCCATTTTGTTTTAGAGGTCGTCGTAAAATGTTTTGTCTAAAGAATGAAACAATGAATTTGAAAACAAGAAAATCTCGTTTAAAAACATCGTCTTACTGTGATATCACTCGAATAAAAACGAAACGAATGATAATATACTCATGAAATGTAATTTTCTGTTTAGATATGAATAACATAGATAAGAACATCGTTTTTTCTTCTAGAGATGTTTGCTAGCTTAATCATGATATTTTATGTTTATTCTCGAAAAAAGTTCGTTTGCTCGTTCTGTGTCTGTAGGTTATTTTATTTCTTAAACAATAAGTCGTTCGAAATCGAGAATTAGATGAATTTGTCCATGAGAAGTTAAATTAAATCGTCCAGTTAGTTCAAACCAATCGTCGATATGACCACGAGTATATAAATCATTTAAATCGATTTGAACTGAGCCGATTTTTTCGTCTTTAACTGAATCTTCATCGTAAACATCGACATGAAGAATATCTTGTCCGACTAGATGATTACTAAACACACGAAAAAAAAACAACAAAATAAATCTCCAATCGAAAAACTGAGATCACTGCACGTACAAAAACAATGTCTGATTCCATTTTGGATTTTTTGAATTTTGTTTTGTTTTCGTTTTCTGTTTGGCATGTTTATCGTCCAAATAAATTTCCACGAACGGATCGTTTTCACTGAGTTTATCTTTTTTCTTGAGATTCTTTGCTTCGATCACCGTAACTTGTAGTTGTGCCATTCGAGTAGATTCTATCTGCATAGAACAAGAAAACAAAATAAATCGACTCCTATCGTTCTGTTTCTCGTCGACAAATAAATGTTGTTGATTACTTTGACGAAGCAACGAGAGAAAAAACAAGAGAAACTCGCTTCCCACGGACTATCGATAGAGGAAAAAAAAAGCAACAGAACTATTGATTATTTATGAAGTTTTGCATGTTATATCATCTTTATTTAGTCGATAGGAATGAGTACCGAACATATTGAGTTCTTTTTATTTTGTATCGAGAATGAAAAGACTGAGTATTAAAAAGAGATTTACGAGAAAAGAAAAGAAAGGAAGGAAATTTATGATTGAATTTGACAATTTTCTTTTCTCATTTTACATTTTGAAGTACATGAGGTTAAGAAAGACACATACGAATGCGATTAATGTCTAAAATAGCTTATCGACAACACTTAAGGGCTATTTTGATTATGTTTATATGCCGATAAAACCAAAAAATCGCATTGTCATATGGAATCAACACAAGAAAAACTTATAATAAACAAAAAGAAATCGAATTTTCTTTTTCTTTTTCAAAGGAATTGTTAAAAATCATTGAAAAGGTTTCTCGTGTATTTGTTTAATTGGTTTCGCTATTCGTTGATTTTTCATCTTCATTAATATTGACTTTCTATCGACATTTTTTTTTCTTTTTTCTCCGATCGAAAAAAGTTATTTTTTGCTTTTACTTGTCTTACAAAATTATTTTTTGTTTGTTTGATTATTGACTTGCGCTGTCTTTTGTTCTCCGATGACAACAAATTACAGATTATCGGATTATTATTCACGAGCTAGTCCACACTACACCGGTTTTATCACAAATCGAAGTCAAATCGGACCGTATACTGTCACCGAAAAAGACTTCGGCGATCATAAAGCTTTGTATTATATTCCATCGACCTATGAAAATGATTATAATCTCTCTCAGCTCGATGAAAGACCTTTCTACGGCGATCCAATAAAACGTTCTCAGTCGCCTCATCGACGATCTCATCGTCATCGTTCATATGATGACGATGTTGAATATATCGAATTGCCACGAATGTCTCCTCGACGACGTCAACAATACGTACGAAAAGTTTACTATGCACCATCACCACCCGCATCTATCGTCACACAATATATCTACGAAGAAAATCCGAGACCAAAACAAAAACAAATCATTGAATATATCATCGACGAGCCTCCACCGAGAACAAAAGTAAAATTTGATTGTCAAGCTTTGAAAAAACATTGTTCGTTTTTTTCTCTGTGTAAGTATGTCACTGAATTGCCGCCGATTCATACGGAAAATGTTCGATCTCAGCATCCTTCGCAAACTGTCAAACCTTTTCAAGTGTACGATTCACCTTCTCCACGTCGTTCGACGATGAAACAACAACAACAACAACAACATACTCCACGAATATCGCCGAGTTACAGTTCACAATCTCAACATCCGAGTTTAAAAGAAGTTCTCGCCGAGAATCGCGCGCGACGAGGCTCACAAATTCCCGTGCCGAGACGCGAAGTCGACGAGGATCGACTCTACGATCCACCGACATATAAGAAAAGTTTCATTAAAAATGATTTTTTTGTTTATAAATAAAATATCCAATTGACATGCATTCGTCAATTGTTGTCATGTCATCGGACACATTTCATTTTCTGTCCGACGGCCGATTTGTTCAATATTTTCTTTTTCTATATAAGAAAACAAAACATTGATATATCGTTCAATATATCTAACTGAGAAAGCACAACAATGGTAATAAAACAAAGACATTTTCTCGATTTTAAAGTCGTTTTTGTTGTTCGTTTAGTGGGTACCTCTGTTTGTACTATGTATGACTTTGTTGATCATCATGAGTATGCCTTATTGGATACTTCTACAGAAATGGACATTCTCACCATCATCTTCGTGTGTTTGTCGAAATCATTTGAATGAGCCAGTCGATTGGTTTATTGTTTACAAACTTCCGCGTCTTTCACATTCAATCGATCCATTCGTCGCTAATGGCACTGGATACATCTATTTGGATAGTTCATCATCGGTAGATCAATGGCATTTTGCTAAACAAGGCATCGATTCCACATCCTCACTGACTGGTCTCACATTGGCACCGGTGTATCAATCGAAAGACTATTCATTCATGTTCTACAACGATCAACCACCAAACATCCCAATTTCAATGTTATACGGACATTCGAAAGGTGTCTTAGCATTTGAAGAGAAAACACAAACGGGATTTTGGTTAATTCATAGTGTACCACGATTTCCACAGATTGTTGAACAAGGTTACGGTTATCCTGATTCAGGTCGTATTTATGGTCAAACAATGTTATGTGTAACATTGAATCTTTCGACATCAACACCGGTGAATTCGATTGATTCACTCTCGACTCATTTTCTCTTCACACGTCCATTAGTTTTCAATTCAAGTTTAACAACATCCGCTGCCGAACGCTATCCTATTCTCTCAAATGGAATCATTACCAACAAAGGTCACGTCACCAATCCACCGTATACACGACGCTATCCTTTGAATATCTCAGCATTTCAACTGCATACTTTTGCTAAATACGGTCTCGCTAACATCGACATGTCAAGTGAACTCATTGTTCCGTCACTACGTACGTCAATGTTAAGTGAAACATGGTCGAATGGCAGACAAATCAATCTGCCATCGAACTGTACTGGTGAATATCATACGGAGAATATCGAGAAATTGTCGTTTAATTTTACTGTACATCAAGATCATTCGAAATGGCTGGTTAGTACGGATGATGATCAACCGTGGACGTGTATCGGAGATATGAATCGACAAGCAGAACAAAAAGTTCGACATGGCGGTTTTGCTTGTGTTTATGATCAACGAATACAACAACGATTTCGACAACTTGTTTCGTTAATCGAACCGTGTCCAACAGAGAAATAATTCAGTTTTGTTTTGTATATATTTACTAAATAAATCTTCGATATGAGGTTTCTAAAAATTTCTATTTCTATTTATTTTATTTGATTTTACAAAAAAAAAGAAGATTCGAGTTCATTAGATTTGCTCGTGTTTATTGATTGTTTGGAGGTGAGTGACGTCGATGTCCACCTGGTCCATGATGAGGAGGCCAATGTTTTGGTCGATTGGCTTCCCATTTCTCACGTTTTTTCTGTTTAATTTGTTGAATCAACGACCAGGCTTGATCGGCATTGATTTTGTTCGAACCATGAGCAGCCGTGAAGTTGCTTTGAAAATCTTGTTGTAGTTCCGCTGTGATTTGTTTACGTTTTTCTTCGAAATCCGGTGGTGGCCAGTGATGTCCTGGAGCACCTTCTGGTGGCGGTGGTCCATGATGTTGACCCGGAGGAGAATGACGACGTTCTTTCTTTTTTGCGTGCCATTGTTCTTGGATTGCTTGATAGAGTTCCCATGTTTGGTCAGCCGAGATTAATTGATCGCCAAATCGTTTTTTATATTCATCGAGAAATGCTTGTTTGAATTCGGCTTCGAATTGTTGACGTTGTTCTTCGGTTGGAGGACCGTGTCGGTGACGACCGCCACCGCAGTGGCCTTCGTTTTTTGTTTCAACTGATGTTGCTGCCATTTGTCAGAAGACTTGATCGCGTTTTATTGTGTACTGATTAAAGAGTGAAGGTGTGTTGAAAAACATCGGATATTTATACTCCTGATCCTAAAAATGATGAATAAGTCTTTTGGCCGTAAAGTTCGAGACAAAAAGTGCATTGGTGTTTAATAATAGTAATATTTAATGACGGTGATTCACTGAATTTTGTTCTCGAAGAACGAAGAAAAAAAACATGAAATTTATAATGCAGTAAAAATATGTACGCAAACTACGATGATTGAAACTAATGTTTGCGGGTAATGGAGGGGGAAAAAAGTAACCGAGTATAGATTTAATCCAGGAATTGCGAAACCGAAATTTCGCGTCCATATGCTATTGGCTCATTTGGAAAGGGCAATTGTTATTCCTGGATCGCGGCTCGATCGATTCACTTTCCTGCGTATCAGCAATTTATGTTGTTTTTTTTAACAGGTTGTGCAAGTTTTCTTTGGTTCTGTTAGTAATTTCATCATTTCAACGCGTTGTGATGAAATATCTTCGACGAAATAGATTGTCCATTCAGTTCAAGAGTTTTATTAGGCTTTGATTTACTTTTTTTTAAAAAAAATTCTCCGTCGTTGTTTCTCGCCTTTGGTAAATATTTTCCATGTCAAAGAAAAAAGAACCTGATCTATTAAATTCTTTATATTCAATCAATTCAGAGTCATAGAAATGAAATATGAGTTATTAGTTGCTGTCATTCAGTATGTTTGTCAAAGTTCTTATCATTTGTTTGACAAAATCAGATCACTACAAGGCCATTTCACTTTTTTCCCGTACGTTTATCGATCTGGAGACAATGATGATGAAATATTAGATCTCAAAGCGAGAGACAGAGTGAGAAAAAAAACTCAAATTACAATTTGAAAACAAAACAAAACATAAGTTCGTGTGAACTAATTGAATACTCTGAACTAAATTCTTCTCCATAGGTGTCAATTGAGACTAGTTGAATAAACACGAAGAAATCGAAGAAAATTAGAAACATAATTTGATTATAAAACATTGATGATTATTCTCAACATTTATGTTCACCTATCTGATTTCAGTTTTTCTTTGTCTTCTACTATTTCTTTGTGTACGATGGTTTGACGTTTGCATGATTTCTCTTTCCTCTCATTTCTCAATGTCTGTCTGTCTCTCCTCGTTTCTTTTTAATTCTATTCGATAAAAAGAAATATTCAGATGAACATTTCTATGAAGAAAGACTAGAAAACAAGAAGAACAACATCCAACTACTTGTGAGGCTTCATATAAGAGCAGAACATAACGTGACAATTTGGAAGTAATGAAGCCTATCGAATCACAGAAAGGTACGTCATCATCACCATGATTAGACAACATCTACGTCGTTCTATTTTCTTTTTATTATTCATGTTCAAATATTGTCCGACTTACGCGTATAGATTTGATTACTACAATGTTGTACACAAGAGTTTTCTTGATTATTTTATCTATTTCCAGTTAATTCGAAAGGAAAACTAACGTGAATCAGACAGTGATTTACTAAATAAATGAATGAATACTTTTGACAGTTGTGCAGATTTTAACAAAAGTGAAGGATTTCGTACGAATGTCAATGAAAGAAAAGCGAAAGAGACAGAGAAAAAAAAACTGAAGTCTAATATGAAATCATTTCTCTTTGAAAGAAAAAAAAAATAACATTATGCTTTTTAATTTCCTGATTTTTTTTCATTCAAACGTTATTTTTCATTAATGTCAATTTAGATCCTCGAATCACCAACATTTCATTTGATAATTTTACGGGATCTATTTGCATAATCACGCCGTTATCCGATAGTGGCGACGACGACGATCAAATAGAAGATTCCATGTTATCAGCATCTCAAACAAATGGAGATGCTGATCTATTCAATCGAAGTAAACATGTCACTCTTATCACTCAACCATTATTAACTACTCGATTGAGAAAAAAGAACGGCAATGATTCTGTCATCAATAGTCGACGAAGTTCATTCAATGAAACAGTATCATTAACATCTTCGAATAGAATCGAAAAACGAACTAGTCATACGGAATCCATCGATTCAGGTCTCGATTTTTCTTTATCCACAAGCTCATCAATTCAAAATTGTCAACAACAACTGCCAATTCATCGTCGTTTAAGTGCATTGAATGAGGATTCAAATATCGATGAAACAAACCTAGAACGTCGTTGTTCAAAAGAAAATCTCGCTTCAAAAGAACAACAACCAGAAACTACAAAAAAATCTATTGATCCACCATCTCTCATTGATCTAACAAATCTCGTTTCAAAACCAAAGAAATCTTCTCGAAAAGGGACGAAATTAAATATCATCGTCGAACCTTCAGTATCGGTACCATCATCGACACGTTTGTCTGTTCACGATGAACCGATTCAACGACAGCAAATGAAAAGCAAAGCTATTACAATACTTGGTCATTATCCAAATCCTGAACAGATGCGAGCACATATCAATCGATCGGTTATTGAACGACAACATCCAGCATATCTTTCGCGCAAAGATGTTCATCAACAATCAAATCCATTCGACAATTCACCGGTGTTGCCTTCCAAAGCAAATCAATCTCGATTTCGAAAACAAAAACAATTACGTAGGAATTTTGTTTATTTCGATAGGATGATGATGTTTGTTTGTTTCAGATCGAAACAATCAAATAGAAAATACATATTTACCACCAACTCATCGGAATAAAAAAAATCCTGTTGGCTTAGCCAACGAAGAGACTTTGGAAATAAAACGAAAAGATAAAAAGCAAGGAGTTTATCATAAAAGTAGATTTGAATTTCTTCGCAAAAAGAAGAATGTTTCATCATTTGCTAAATAGATGATCCTCGAAAACCGTTAAAACTCGAAGTTCGATACGAATCTCTCGAAAGTTTCGCCACAAGTACTCCTCGTTATCATCAATCTGAATGCGAACATCCACTCGATACAAATTTCAAAAAGCCAAACATCATTCGTCGACCGATACCTCTCGTTTTCAATCAAAAGCTCAAAACTCGTCCTCAAAACGTCCCGATCATTCGTCCACCGACACAACGAAATCAACCATTGATTCCAAAAAATACTCATCGATTAGAATACAATCGAGTATTTCCAAGACGATCACAACAATTTGACCCGTATGAAACGTCATCATCGTCATCGACAACACCTCTTCGTTTTACTGATGACAAATTTCCGCAAATACATCAATCACAAACGAATGGCGATCAAGAACTTCTCGATGGAAGATACGTCATTCCTTCACAACGGTACAAATCACAAACACTTTTTTTTTCTTCTTAAAAATATTTTCGATTGATTTAGTTCTCAAAGAAGTTCGCCTTATCAAACATCTAATCAAACATATCCATTTACTTCTATAAGCCGATTGAAAATCGCCAATGACAATCGATCATCGGCATCGTCTCGACCGAATCAATTCTTTATACCACTAGAACAAGTTACTACAGCCATGGAAAATACCGATCTATCGACGAATTATGATAGTGATGATGGATGGAGTAATGATTCAGCTGAATTGATTTATGTCGATGAACGATATCGAACACAAAAGAAGAAGAACATACATTCTTCTTCACAACAAGAACAAAATCGACTTCTTCAATAAGAATTCTATTTGAAATTTGAAGAAGGAATTTATTTAAAGAGATTAACTCAATCTTTGAGTCTTATTTTTGTTAAATGATATAGAAAGGTTTATTCTGTACAGACTAGATTTATTGAAAGCAAATATTTTTTATTCTTTTAAGTAAAAAGAAGAAAGAATATCGAAA
>ERZ778019.1361-NODE-1361-length-33808-cov-13.668978_pt1 | contig 33808 bp, 36 predicted proteins | sample MGYA00375749_ERZ778019 | MGnify/ENA primary metagenome ERZ778019 (study PRJEB29350, sample SAMN05389821) | bioreactor metagenome | isolation source: Ammonium sulfate bioreactor | place: South Africa: University of Cape Town | collected 2014-03-17 ... | reverse complement strand
TAGCAGTATCAGTCGAGACTGGTACTGTTATAACCTCCGTATAATAAGATGCTGTTGTTTGTTCAGTAGCAGTATCAGTCGAGACTGGTACTGTTATAACCTCCGTATAATAAGATGCTGTCGTCTGTACACTAACTGATTCAGTCGAGACTGGTACTGTTATAACTTCTGTATAGTAGGATGCTGTCGTTGACGAAATGGTTTCTTCTGTACTTGTGACAGATCCGTCATGAATCCAATTCGTTTGCTCCCCGGTTGATGATTCTTGTAGTCCATTCGATGTGGTAGTTTCTTCTAATGATTTCATCGTAGAACTTGAGCTTATATGTGAATTTGTCGTTAAAACTATTGTAGTAATAGATGGCGAGCTTGTTTCCATAACCATTGCACTACTTTCAGCGGCGACAGTAGCCGTTGTTGTTGTTGTTGCTGCTGTTAAAAGACTAGAATTGATTTGTTGTGCTTGTAAAATACTTAATTTTATTGGAACAACTAATACAAAAAAATGATAAATATTCAATTGATAGAAAAGGCAGAGTCAGTGTTACTAAGTCGTGTTATATTTGGAGTTGAACAAATTTGTGCAGATACTTGTGTAGTAGTACCATTATTCACAAACAAATTAAGTGATCGTTGAAGTGCAGTGATATTAGCCAGTAAACGACGCAAGGCAAGATTACGTGCTCCTGCGCATGTTGAACATTCATCAAAATAAATTTGAACATTTCGAACGACAAATACAGTCGAACAAGTTGCTCTTGAATAAAAGAAAATATCACCGTATTCAAGAATCTCAAATAGATTACCTTCGTTTTCGACCACTTGTTGATTGTTGTTGCACAAGAACTCCATCAATTGATAAACCACGATAACCAGGTATTTCAGCTAATTGCTCCGAAAGCTAAAAAAATCGATGAGATAACTATATAAATGTATGTTTCAATTTGAAATACATACATATTGTTGAACAGAATCTTTGTTTTCTGCAGATAAATATGTATTTGATGAGAAATCTGTGCCACTTGTAGAATCGATTCCATATCTCAAATCTCCAACATCATATTCTATATTTCAAAATAAGCAAAAAACGAAACTCGTTTCATTAAAAGACAAAAAAAACAAACTTTCAATGGAACTTTCTCCAACAGCTTCTGATTCTGTAAACAAAAGATGAATAGATACGTAACATTTGTTGCATGAACTACAACTATTAATACTCACTTCCATAGAGAATTGTTAGAGTAAGAATAATCGTTAGAATAGAAAGTAGTCCAACAGTTGCAAGTATACAACCAATGAACCAAATAGATCGACGTGAACTTCTGCAAAATAAAAACAAAAAAACGTAACAAGAACTTTGGTAAATTAAATTAAAATAAATTATTGCCTAATAATAGCTGGTGTAATCGGGCGATTCATAGCTGCCCAAATTTTTGGCGTAATAATGACGTCACCGCCGAGTGATTGATTAAGATCAGTATGTAATTGAGCGACTGCTTCTGTCTATGCAAAGAAAAGAAAAAGAAATGCATAAATGATATATCCAAGAACAGCAACATTTCTCTTTTTTTTTCTATTTTATGTTCAGATACTTGTCAACATTCTTATTAATTGTTCTTTACCGTGATCAATTAGAATGAATACGAGAAAAGAACAAAATAAATCTCCAGTGGCATGCAATTGTTAAATAAATTTCACATCGAATATGTTCTACTTTCTTACCATTGGAACTACTTGAACTCGTCGTACGAATTCCATTCGTGTTGTTGTTGTAACTGTTGCACGAGTAATATCATTGGTATCACTCTCGTTGATGATATTCTCGGGTTCGATACGATTCGGTCGTCGCATAATGATTTCTGTTGTTTAATTGAGAGAGAGAGAGAGAGCAAAAGATATCAATACGTTATTCTTTCATTCTGCTTTTACTCAAACCGAAAAGTAAAATGATCACTAGTTGATTTGGAACTGTTGTTCTTTTTACTATGGAAGCAAAAAATCGAGAAGGTGAATCGTGTGTTGTTATCTTTTTCTTTTGTTTGTTTGAAATCAACATTGTTTATGGTTTCTCTAGTAACACCTCATTATTATTATTGTTCTAGTTTCTTTCGAAATTTAATATATTAGTCAAGCAAAGCTGATTAAAAATATTGCGTTTGTTATTAATTTTGTTTTCTCGTAAACTAAGATGCCGAAAATAGAAAAATAATTTCTTTAAGTTAGATTAACGATTCAAGAAACGAACGAACGAACGAACAAACATTTCATTTCACTAATCAATTAAAATATCGAATAATAATCGACAAAACTGGCGCGTTCGATATCTATTTTCTCCTATGTTATCGATTCATGTTTCGAATACTTGCAAACAAATTTTCTTCTAATTTTCAAATCATTTCATGTCATCAACGTTAATTCGTGGTGCGAAAAATGACCTATATCAATTTCTATCCTATACAAGTGTTACCGAAGACGCTGAACTCAATGATAATTTTAAACAACGTTGGTCACGAGTAGCACCATGTGATGCGAATCTATCACTCGATAAATTTCAGTTAATTCGTACGCTTGGCCGAGGTTCATTCGGTCGTGTTGTTTTAGCTCTATTGAAAAGTGATTCAACGAATAAAACCGATGGAAATAAATTCTATGCTATTAAAGTTATGGATAAGAAAAAATTAGTTCGATATAAACAAATCGATCATACGTTAAATGAACGTCGAGTTTTGTTTTCTTTGCAACATCCGAATACGATTCGATATAATTTTTCGTTTAAAGATAATTCATTTATTTATCTCTCATTAGAATATGTCACAGGTGGAGATCTATTTACTTATTTACGACAAACGGGCAAATTCATCGAAAAACATGTGAAATTCTATGCTGCACAAGTCTTTCTTGTTTTCGAATATTTACATCATTTTGATATTTTGTATCGTGATTTGAAGTATGATGAATCTATGCAACAAATAGAATGTTTTCTTTTCTTCTTCAGACCTGAAAATATTCTCATTGCAGACAATGGATATTTAAAAGTTGCTGATTTTGGTTTTGCCAAATATGTTGCAGGAAGAACGTATACTCTCTGTGGTACACCCGATTATTTATCGCCTGAAATTATTAAACATAAAGGTTACGGCAAATCTGTTGATTGGTAAATTTGAGTTAGATACCGAGATGAAATTCATCGTTGATTTCATTCAGGTGGACATTTGCTGTTCTTTGTTATGAAATGGCTGCTGGTCAACCTCCTTTCTCGGGCAAAGATCATATTCAACTCTACGAGTACAATCAATGATTTTATTTTATTTATTTATTTATGTTTTCTTTTCAAAGATCAATTGTCAATCAACGTTTTACATGTCCATCATCATTCTCTCGTGAATTAACTGATCTAATCAATAAAATGCTTGTAATCGATGTAACAACTCGTCTTGGTTGTCTGGCAAATGGAAATAAGGACATTCAAAATCATCCATTTTTCGATAGTGTCAATTTCGTTAAGATCTATCATCAAGCAGAAAATCCGAATAGTATTCCTTGTAAATATTTTATTTATTTGTTTTTATTATGAAAAAGAAAGGAAAGAGAAAATGAATTAAATTTATTTAGATAAACCGACGAAAAAAGATCCATTAGATCCTTCATTGCTTAATCAAGCCGAAGAACCAATTCGAGTGTCGAGACATAATATTCATGAAGAAGAATTTCGAATGTTTTAAGAAAATAATAACTTATTCAATTGATTCAGTCATAATTAATGGCGGTGTTGGATATTTATTTTGATTTATTTGTGTTAATAAATTCGATGGACGTTTAGGTGGTAGAGCAATTAAACGTGGTCGAGATGTTAAACTAAATTCATTGTGATAAGCTTCTTGTAGAATATTCCAGAGAGTATTTTCGAGAACTTCTTCAATGACGGATGTTAAATTAGGATTATTGATAAGATTGTCATTTTCATCGAAACTTATTTTTGTTCCGAAATCCGTCGAAGATTGAGGCGAGAGTCTTCGATGTTTCGATGCTTTTTCTTTTCGTTGAAAAAGTGCTTTACCATGATCATCGATTGACCAAGCAAGACTTCGATCTTGCTCTTCTGGATAACCACGATCGAGAGAATCATTCGATGATTGTTGATCATCATTCGACATTTTTGTGTATTGTAATTGAGTAAAAAATGGAATCGGTTCAGCAATCATATCCGGCAATGTATCAGCAAAAACACGATCAGATAAAAGATTTCGTAGTAAATCAGCTAATGTACTACGTAGTAGATCAGCTTCGTCGACTGTAGCTGTGATTTGTTCATTTGATTGTTGTTGTTGTTGTTGTTCGTCTTCGTCAGTATTCAATGAATTCTTTAGATTTTTCTCTCGATAATCGCCACCTAAACATGTATCAATAAAAAATCGTTGCAATTGAGTCGTATCTTGACATAAATCTAAATATTCTTGATAGACTAAAGTTCGTGCTGTGAATGCAAAATGTAATAATTCCGGCATAGGCATTTGCGGTCTCATATTCAATTGTCTTTTCATATTTGCTCTCAAACGTCTTGTTCGATCGACATTACTTTCATCTAATTGATAATTAACTAGAACGGGTGGTAATGTTTTACACATTTGTAATGTTGAACCTTGTTGAAATTGATTTTGTGATGCTGCTGATGATGATGGTAGTAATTTGTCATTGTCATCGAGAATACCACTACGAAGACAAGCTTCATATTCTTGATCATCGATTTCGAAACGTTCCCATTTCTCTTGAATCGTACTTTCCCATCGTTTTAAATCGATATGATATTGAGTCAATGTTGTTTCATTGTAGATTTCACAAACAAGATCAATATCATGAAAAGCTGGAGCTTCGATGGCCATGAATGTTACTTTGATAGGTAACGATTGTCGAGGAAGAATCTTTCCACGAACTAAACAAATCAAAGAAATTATTTTCTTTAGGAAAAGAAAATGATTCAACCTGGCTGAATTCGAATATGTCGAACTTGTTCAGGATTTGTAACATGCCAAATAAATGAAATCGAATCTTGATTCGATTGATTTTTAAGAAATGTTATTTGTCGTTGTTTTGTAAATAATGGTAAATTACCAAAATGTATTCGATCGATTGTTAATGATGCTAAACGATCATTTAAATTCAATTGTTTGTTGATTTCAAGATTTTCTTGTAAAGTTTTCGTAATTTCCAGTGACATATCACGTTTGTCAAAGCCCGAACCAATAAAAGTTAAATATGCTGGTTCACAATTTTCCAAATCGATTTTAATATTAAATTGATATTCACGTGATTCAAGTGGATTGAAGACCCATTGTGTCACAAAACTTTTATTCGGCGCAAGAATACCTTCAGGTGTGAGACAATCAAGAACCCAAAAGCCATAGTTCGACGACGAGATTTGTTCTAATTGATTCATATCAACTTGAAAATGAATGGGCACTGTTCCACCATTGTATAATTCATATTGTTGAACTGGTGCGCCTTGTGCACCTAATTCAACTGGCAGAAGATGATGTGTAGTCGAATAGAATTGAACAAAGCATTCGCCAGGCTCGACACTTGTGCCAACAAGATTCAACATGATCTGTCGACTTCGACCAACTTTAAATATGGCTGGTAATGTATGTTGACCAGCGAATATATGTTTATATGAAATCGTAATTGTAACATTTGAACCTTTCTTTAAAATGCCTTTTTTCGGTTGAATACTGAATATTCGATTGTCTTGAAGTTTCATTTCGTTTAATTCATCTTCAGTAAAATCACCTGTACGTGCCCAATATTCGAGTTCACATTGAAGATCTTTGGGGAAAAGAAACGAAAATGTTGTATCAAGATCACTACAATTTTCAAGTAGAAGATGAACTTCTGAAGGAGCTGAATTAATCGGTGCAGCATTGAAATTAAATGAAATCGCTTCGGGTTGTTCGAGTGGTGGTAATGGTGATGGATTTTGTTTGAGACGAAGTTTTTGAAATTTTGTTTCGTCGAGTTCTTCTCGATGTGAATTAATTGCATATGTTAATTCATCAGCTGTCGGTTCTTTTGCTAGTAAAGCATTGATTTTCGCTAGATTGAATGCTTTCGTTAGTAAACCTTTACTCAATGATGCCGCTTGTTGGGAACCAAGAATATCAATAAAAGCTAAATGTGAATAAACACCATGAACAGTCAATGTACATAAATGATGTGTATGTTCACTGAGACGTTCATTTGAATCATTTAATAATTCGTAGAAGATTTCAATTTGATAATAAGCTCGACTAAATGGATGAATTCGACATGGCACACAAACTTTTGCTTTACCATCGACTTCACCTCGACCATCTCGATTCGATATGAATTCTAATATTGACATTTGATCATCATTGTTAGTAGTTGATTTCTGATTATTATCGAGTATGATTTGTTTTGTAAATAGACGATAACGAAGTAGACAATCACCACCATTCGTTAGATATAAATCGTACGTTGTCGATGTTCCCAATGCAATCGAACCGAGATCATGATGTGTTTCACCTGCACGAAGAAAACCATCACGTGTCGATGCATGAATAGTCACATGATAGACTTCACCGCCTTGTTTACTTCGATCGCCAATCCAACAATTCAATTTGGCTGACATTATAATTTTTCCTTCATCTTTTGGTTTATATGTAATGACGAAATCTTTTTCTTCATACGGCTCGAACGAACCGGTTTCAGGTTCGATTTGTATCGATGGAATTGTACGATCTAATGACCAATGAAATTCTACTTGTGAACGTGTCAATGATTTGATTTGTAAATGTGTTTCCGATGTGAGACCAACGCATGTTGTTAAAGCATGAATATGACCATCGTTGGGAATTGCTAGACGAGCTTTTTCTTGTGTAGCAAAAACATGTAGAATCTTATCGAATTTTTCACGTTCATTTAAACGAACAGTGATTCGTTCTTGATGAATATCAGTCGAAAGGTTCGAACGAATGGGTTTGTATCGAACGATAATAATCGTATAACCACCTGCTTTAATATAACCATTCGATGGTTTAAATAGAAATTGACTATTTCCATCATCATTTGACGATAGAAATCGATAGAGTAATGGGGTTGTACCATTGTTTGTTAATGTTAATGTTTGATAGATCGAATTTTGATCGGATATAGGTGGAAAAATTAAAATATCTCGATCGAATTGACAAATAGGTATAACTTCATGATTTACTCGTAATGTATTACCAATACACGTTAAATCAACTTGAACAGGTAACATAACACCATAGTCAGGTACGAGAGTAAAATCACGTTGATTTTTATAGAATGCATAGCCTTCGAAATGCTTTGTATAGAATGTATCGACGATTGTCGGTCGAAAAATCACACGAAATGCTGTCGATTTCAAAGGTGCAATTTCGGCTTCAATTGGTGAGATTGAAAAAGCGGATGAATCCGATTGTAACCATACGAATGTGATTTTGCCTCGTGTAAGATTTGTAACAGTTAAACTTTGTTGCCATTCGTTGGTTGTATCTAATGAACATTGATCGAAAAGGAAACATGTTTCACTCAATGAAACATATTCGAATTTCGTTTGATCTTCATTCGAAAACCAATAGAGAAAATTGTCTTTCAATGGATTTACAAATGGTAAAACAAGATAATCATGTTCATCTTTCTTATTTTCAATGGCTAATCCAGATTCTTCGTTTTCAATTAACGAACCAGTTTGTTCTAACATTAGTTTACCTCGATTTAAATAATCATTTAAAATTTCGAATGGATATAAAGCTAAATGACGTGAGACATGTCGTTTAAAATTCGATATAAAACGTTCATTGAGAACGGGCGGTTTGCCTGAATCCGTATGGCAAGTGCCGATTAATTCGAGAAGAAGAGGAGCTTGATGTTCGATTAGAATCGGTACGATTTTATAATATCCCATTGGATACGTTGGATTGAACGTAACAATAATGGTTAATTTTGAACCGTCATTGGACAATGTACCGTTTTCAATTGAGAAATGAAATGGACTATCGATTGATGTGAAAATTTGAAAACGTGCACTACTCGATGAGAGAGGATTTGACAGTTCGATAATACGAGTTGTTTTACTGTTCTAAAATCATGAATGAAAGCTGTTCGTTTTTTTTTCTCCTGTTTTCTCTTAACACTTACGGCAACGACTTGTCCAAAGAGAAGTTTTTGATGATTAATTTGAACTGTATTTCCCAACGCTGTTCCACTGCATTCAACAACTGCACTAATCAAATTTCCTTGCTGTGTATAAACATTAAAATAATCTCGATAGTCTTGTTCGGATGCTTTCGGTTGAAATTTAACTGCAATGGTTTGTCGTTTGCCTGCTTCGATTATACCTTCAGTTTTAGTAAAACGAAAAGCACTATCGAATTTCGCTACACCTGGTAAACCTTCGATTCGAAAAGGAACTCGAAATGCTGATTGATTCAGTAGGATAACTTCTCGTTTCATCGAATTATTCATTGGCATATCACCAAAACGAACTAAAACATTGCCAGTATTCTCATCGGCACTACCATCCTCAGAACGAACAATAAGATGTGGAAATTTTCCGATACCATGCAAATGCAGTTCGGTAACCAATTGATTTCCATAGATACAACTAGCCGTACCAACATAAATCAATGCCCATTGTGGTTGAAATGAACAGGTGAATGTTTGTACACCATCGATTGGTAGAATACAATCTCGAGGTTCAATTGAAAATGGTTCAGCACAATTCCATTCGATACTTGTTTCTAAATCACCTGTATTACGAATTTTAAATTGACGTACTTGAACATCTTGAATGGCACAATAACCGAAATGAACTTCTTTCGGTTCGAGACTGAGACGATATTGTGGAAGAAGACCAGCCAGAGATATACGATGTGGTGTTTGATTGATATAAATAACAAGTTCATCGACATAAGGGTTCTTTTCTAATGGACTAAATTGAATTGGTAAACTAAATGTTACACCTATAAATAAACAAACAAAAGTGAAATCGAACTTTCTTTTTTCAATTGAAGTTCTATACCTTGACTTAATGTTAAACGTCGAGGATAAATCGTTTGAAAATATCGTGTTTTCGGTACGTCATAAGTAAACGTAACATTTTTTCCTGATAAATTTTTAAATGTTAAAATCTCGGTATATTCTTCTCCTGGAATCCAATTTCGAAAGACACAACGTTTATATGTTTCAACTCCTTCCCATGTAACACGAGCATTTGGATTTCGATAGATTAAATTCGATGTTAAGTCACTACTTGTTTGTAATGGCGAAAGGCCTGATTGTTTAAGTCGTATCAGACCTGGCATTTCTATGTTTTTTATTTGCAAGACAAAACTTCAGTTTGGTTGTCAGTGATGCTTGATTACTGTGAACAACCATGTTGCTAGATGAATTCAAAGAGGTCACTCTCGCCTATCATTTTCAAGCAATTCATTTCATTAACTAATTAAATATAGAAAAGAAAATAATTTAAGAGAGAATTTAGACACGAAACATATAATTTTATTCCGAAAAATCGAAAAGAACAAAATTGTTGAAAGAATTTTTATTGGATTATTATGTTGACCAATAAATAATCATCTGCGAATATACTGCAACCAACAGATGATGATAAACTAAGACGTGGACATGATGCTTTATCATCACGAGATTTAGTCGAGAGTACAACTGACAAAACTTGGTATTTTACAAATATTTTCCTATCTTTGTTTTGCTATTAAAGACTATATAAAAGCAAGCGTGTCGTATCATATGCTGTTTTGTTTAACACGTCATTTGATTTACTTTTTATTATTAGATAATGTCGTTACGTCTTTCACCTTATTTTGAATTATTTCGTCGAGGTTTATCTGATTCCATTGTAAATTCATTTCATGTTTTAACAATCGACGATGATTTCAGTAGAGACCAACCTTTAGAACGTACAGGCAGTCGGCAACATCGTCATCAGCCTCCGGCAAGAGATCCGTCATTGCAAGTCAACGCAAGACGTGTCAAAACAAATCTCGGACTTCTATGTCTATTCAATGGCGGCATTCTTCTTTGCGGAATGATCTGTTTTCATTATTTTTTCTTGCCTATTTTTCAACGTTTATTCAACGCTTTAGCTGGCCGAGAAGTTTCGTCAACATCACAATCATTAGTAACAGTTCAATCTATTTTAACTTATACATTTAATTTGCTTTGGCTGATTCCAGCATTTATAATATCGAAATTCGTGAATTCATATTGGTTTCGTGACATTGCCGATGTTGTCTTTAAGAAATTAACGAAAAAAAATCGAACTCTACCACCATTAGATTTTGCTCGTTCGATTAGCGATATAACATTTAGTTTAGTCATGCAAATCTTCTTTCTCATTCAATCAACAATCATACAAACGATACCCGTGCCAATTTTAAATACATTATTCAGTAATGTTTGCCTGTGTTTACTCTATTCATTTTATGCATTTGAATACGCATGGATCTATCGAAATATCGGCGTTAAAGGTCGTGTCGAATATATTGAATTATATTGGCCGTATTTTCTCGGTTTTGGTCTTCCATTAACCATACTTTCAACTCAATTGTTTCGATCCATGATTGTAAATGAATGTATTTTTTCAATCTTATTTCCATTTGCTATTGTTGCTGCAACATCAGTCCATTTTCGTGAACGTATTCAACCGGAACAACACAAAGGACAAATCATTCAATTGAATATATTTGCTGGTTGTATTCGTTTAACAAGTTATTTGTTTGGTTTGCTCAAAACTCGACGTCCAATACCGGTGCCAGCAACTGTTCAAGCGGAATAAAGAAAAATATTCACGCACATCTATTTAATTATCTTGGTACTTTTTTTTGTATATATTTATTTCAAGTGAAGAGGAAATAGTCGAAATGATTTTCTTTTTCTATGTTTGAAATAAAGTAACGATTTCTTAAAGATTTTTTCAGACGAAAAATTTATTTAAAAAAACACAAAAATATTATGAAGGTTTAACAAAAACATTTTTGACATGACGAGATCGATTTTTGTTTCGCGTTGGATCCCATCGGCGATTGGCCGATTCAGACGGATCAGTTTCATCCGGATTATCGAAAGCAGTTGTAATATGCACCGGTTTGTCCGATTGTTGACTAGTTGCAAATCGTTTTCCCGGATTTCGATCGATTTTTTCACCGGTATAACCGAGACCACCTTTGTCTTTACTAGACAATTTTCCACCTTCCGCTGTCAAAGCTTCCGAAATACCTTCAACCGACGAGCCAAGACCTTGCCCGTCATGCCAACCAGCTCGTTCTAATAAACGTCTGCCAATACCCTAAGATAAACAACAAATCGTTTTTAACATTGACTTTCAACGAACTGAAAATCTCACTCTTGTATGTTTTTCAAATGCGCCAACGCATCGATGTTCTGGATTAGTAACATTCGGTATTCGACCTTGACGAAGATCTTCTTCGCGACGTAAACTCTGCAATTCATTTCCATCGCGATCAGCTGATCCTAAAACAGCGTCAACAGATATTTCTTTCGAAATCTCGACTTGTTTTCTACCTGCACTTTCATTGTACATTCGCATGTCAATGTCAATATCATCAGCCATATCCAAACCATCGAAATCTTGTCCTTCATGTTCTTTCCAAAAGACATCATCGGTGTAAAACACGAGACCACTGCCACCTTTTTCCCATTTCAATTCGATTTTATGTTCGAAAAAATAAGGTGACGTTCGATCTTGTTTAGTCACGTCGTCATATTGAGCTTCATGTCGGTCCCATTCTTCAAGTTCATCTTCTTCCTCGTCGAGTCGTCTGTCTTCAGGCGTTTCAACGAATTTATCTTTTTCACGTTCAGCTTCTTCCTTCGAAAATAAAAAAATGTTTATTCAAACAACAAATCAACTGTATCTACTCTTTGCTTATTCAATTTGTCGATCGCTGTTTTGTCTTGTTCAGAAAGAATTTCATGACCATGACCAGTTTTTAAATTCATGTCATCATCATCATCACTCTCGTCATCATTTTCTTCAACAATAGTTCCATAATCAAATCCGACTGAACCATATTTTCGTTTTGAACGACATTTCGGAAATATCAAACCGAGTTTTTCTATAAATCAACAATGGATTCATTCACATTCTACCGAAGACTTCAACATACTAATAATCGTCGATGGCAATCGACAAGCATTGATTTCATTTAGAAAATAGGACGTTGGTGTTCCAACATTTCCTTGTGGATAGACAAGTTTTGAAGGTTTGAATTCGATTAAATTATTGATGATTGCTGGATCTTCATTCGTCACTTCACTAATCAAACATAATGCCGACAAATAATTGCCTTTAACATTAATCCAATGTTTTCGATGATAAAGTTTAATAAATTCTTTCAAACGTTTATTATAAATTTGTACAAAACACATTTGTGAAACGCTCACAGCATTATCAGACGAAGGCGGCACAGGCCGATGACGAAAATGAAAACATCGAAATGCTCGTGATTCAACAAGTTGAGAGAAAAAATTCCGTAGATCAGCCGAACGAAATGATTTCGGTATAGCTGATACTAATACTATCGTAAATGGCTCATCAATAATACTCGCTGTAGTAGCGGCTAGCAAAGACATTTCATAATCTGCAAAAGAAATAACATTGCGAGTGTGTTTTGTTTTATTCAGTGAAATGAAATCAAATGTTGTGAAAGATAAATAAGATAAAAACACAAAGAATAGATATTTTACAGTGCTTCGAATTCATCGATACGCCGTTTAACTAAACGAAATAAATAAGAACTAGTTGTTTTTTTTCTGTTTTCCCTTCGAATAAATCGAACTCACCGGTTCCTTCTCGAATTTTTTTCAATGTTTTATATTTATCAATACCTTTGTCCACGAAATTCTCTCGATAGATTTTATCCTCCTGCGTTTCAGGTTTTCTTTGTCGTTGAAGAAGAGTTTTTCGTTCTTCCTAAAGAAACGAATGACATTTCGTTTTCTTTTTTTTTTTGTTAGAAATAGCCAGTAGCCCATTAAATTGCAAGTTGAATATATATGTGTGCAAATGGGTGTTTATTTTCCAGATCGAAGATGAAAAGAGCACGGAAAAAATAAGAACTAATAAACCACAAAAAAAGAGAAGAGCAAAAAAAAATGAAATGAAAAGAAGAAATAGATAATAAACATGATGAAATTTTGAGGTTGGCTTTTGTTAAACAGCTAAACACACAAGCACACACACAAGAGAAAGAGAAAGAGAGAGAGAGAGAATGAAAATGAATCGATAGGATTCGTTTTGTTTTGGCTTTATATCTTCTTTGAGAGAATAGTTACAGAGACAACTTAAAGTTAAATAGAAGTTCTCAATCAGATCAACGATGAATGATTTTTTATGATTGTTCGACATAAGAAGATCGCAGCTCAAATACACAACAAGAAGGAATTTGTGGAATGTTCATTGAATAAGAATAAAAAAAAGAAAGAATGATAAGAAAAGAAAATTGATTCGTTTTGTTTTTTTTTCGGGTATATGTATGCGGACAGTTTGTTTGTTTTACATAGACTCAAATTCGTCGATACGTTTCTTCGTATTGCCCTGTCGAATCATTTTCAATGTTTTATATTTATCTCGACCTGAAGCAACATTTTGTTGATGTAAACGATCATTATCGGTGACTTTGCTCGAATTTTGAACAGAACCCAATTCATCTTTGAGTGCCTGAAGAAGCAAGAAGTGAAATCATAAATATCGATTAAATATATAATGGTGAAAAGAACAAAAAAAAAGCGAAGATATCTTTTTTTGAGTTCGATTGAATTACCTCGAGTTTTCGTTTCATATTATGATCTTTAGTTGTTGCTGTGATACGATTTTCTTCATGACGCGATGCATATTCATTCGTACTAAGTTCGACACCTTGAAACAGAAACGAACAAGAATTGAATAGAGCTGTTGTTGTTGTTGAAGACTTACCTCGGCCGTTACGAGTTGTACTATTCTCTTCTTCGTCACTTTCTTCATCTTCAATTGGATTTCCATATTCACCTGGATGTTCAGTATAATGATGATGATTGTTATTATTATTGTTTGGATGTTGTTGAGCTTGAAGAACCTAGAAGGAAAGAAATTTCAATGAGATTCTCTGTTTGTTGGTGATTTTTTGGTTTTTAATAGTTGTTATTTTTTCTCTTTTCCCAATATTTAGATATCCTACCCAAGGACGAGAGTGTCCTTGTTTATTCTGTCGATACTAAAAAGAAATATAGAAGTGTAGGAGAAGATTCTCATGCAGATAGGAGAAAGAGGGTGTTCGTGAAGTGATTTTTTTTTCTTTTTTTTTAATTTACCGATTTCTGGAAAAAGGACGAAAATAAGAACAAAAAATGTTTGTCAATTGAAGTCAGAATCGAATACGTACTCGCATTTTAGCTTCACGTAATTGTTCTTCAAGTTCACGTGCTTCATTCTCTTTTTGTTGAGCTTCGAGAGCTTTTTGTTCGGCTAATCGACGAGCTTCTTCAATTTCTTGAACCTAAAAAATAAACGAAATCCGTTGTTTGTTCTCTCTCTTTCGCTTGTGATTCGTTTTCTCTTCAAATCTGATCTAAACACATGCTTTCAACTACGAAAACTAACTACCCAAAACTGAGAAGATTCATTCGATTGAGTTAGTAGCTGAAAAGAAATGTTAGTCGAGTTGAATTTCATTTATGTTCACGTACGATTTTATCCTTTTCTTCTTGTTCGTATCGAACACGTTCCATCATTCGTTCATGTTCTTTTTCAGCTTCTTCACGTTCGATCTTCAAACGTGATTGAGCTTCTTCAGCTTGTTTACGTTTTTCTTCCAATTCTTTGGTAATTCGACTTTGATCTTCCAAAGCTGAAAGCACAAAAAAAAAACATTTATTATTCGAATCAATTGTTTTATTTTGAAGAAAAAGAAAGATATTATTATAGCAAATCTTTGTTTTTTTGAAGGAAATCAATGAGCATATTCTCACATAAATTTCGATGCGTAGATGTAATTCTAAAGAAAAGTTTATACTGAAATAGGAGAAATCGTTAAATTCACCTCGTCGTGCTTCGGCAGCATTTCGTTCGAGATCTTCGACTTTTCTTCTCATGGCTTCTCGTTCTTGTTCGGCTTGTTTTCGTCGTTCGATTTCGGCTTGAATTCGTTCACGTTCTTGAAGACGTGCTAATTTTTCTTCTTGAGCTTGAGCTTTCATTTGTTGTACTTCGATTGAATCGGTCTTTCGACGACGCATATACAATTCATGATTGCCCATGCAAAGAGAAAGAATTCGTCGATTGATACGAAGTCTTGGAGCATAAAAAATAAAATCCGGTGATTTCTTTTCCATCGGCTTAATAACGAATTTTTTATCATTGAATGATATATTTCGAATTTCACTCCATGGAAAGCCGATTTTCGGTGTTAATCTAACGAAAATAACAATGAGTTTTGCTTTGATTTTCTCAATCAATCAACATACTTATCCTGTTTATCGTAGATATTCAAGCCAAGTGCATCAACACCAAGATAAAGTTCGGTGCCTTTTTTATTTCGAATATCGAAATAGTTCACACCATACATTTCAAGATCTTGAGCAATTTTGAGATATTCAAGCATAGCTTCTTCTCTACAGAAAAAAAATAAACAAATTCTTCATCGAAAAACAAAAACAAAAAATAAAAATTTTACTTGAGCATTCCTCGATGTTCTTTCCACCAATTGACCACTCGTTTTTCCCATTCTTCTGGTGACAATTGAAATTGTTCCATGACACGTTTGGGCAAAAGTCGTTCGTTGACTAATGAACCAGGTCGATGACTTTCATCACTGAAATCGCCGTGTTTAGCTTGCATGGCGTAGGATGCAAGAAGAACGCATGTTTCCGGTGGACAATAGATTTCATCCGTAAGAATGGATTCTTTAACTTGAAGGAAAAATAATTTCTAAATTAAGAAAAAAAAAACGAATAAATATTGAAGAATTCAGAACTTGTTTTTACTTGTGTGATTTCTTGAATAAGTTCTTCGGAGACTTCTTCGGGAAAGAATCGTGCTCGAAATTTGAATGTTAACGGTTGTGCAGAGTTCTTTTTGATGTCCTGTCCGAGAACTTTCTTATTTAGTTTCAACCAACATGGAAAATCTTTCGAATCGGTATATTGAAGACCAAAAAACCAGATTTCTCGAAGAGCAATTGTTTTAACAACCTGAAATGTTTCGAAGAAAATTCATTGTTTTGTTTTTATCTTTATCGATCAATGAGATTCTCTTGAAGTTAATCTAGCAGACGAACTCTCCAGATGTTAGTTCGAACATGCGGAAATAACAGTCTGCATATGAGATTCGAACCATACAAAGATTTATTTCGAACGAATTGAACTAAAATAACCGAACGTACCTGATCGAAGAGTTGTTTGCCAGTGGTATTCGGTTGAATGGCAAATTCGAGTTCGGAGTCCATTGTAAGAACTCGTACATTGACCTAGAGAAGAAAAAATGAAGAATGAAATGGCGCTTGACTAAACGTTTTTCTTCTAATTCAATGAGCAAACGAAAAAAAATTCAAACAAAAATTGACCGAAATTTTGCCAGTGAATTTTCGGAATATTTGCAATTTTCGCTTGTCTTTTGTCGAATATTTCTCTATTCGATTTTCTTCTGGCTACTCGGTCGATATCATTTCTCATTGCTCTGGTTGATTCTTTTGAGTTTTATTCAAACAATTGAACGATACTATCATGTTTTACATAGTGAACGTCGAACATTTATTCAAAATTTAACGAAAAATTTTCGACCGACAATTGAAAAACATTTTCACGAACTACCATCATGGATTTCCTATCCGGATTTCGATCGATGCGAATGGATTAATAAATTACTCGAACAACTATGGCCAACAATCTCGACCTACGTCGAAAATCTCGTTAAGAATACCGTTGAACCTGAACTCAAAAAGCAAATCGCAGGTCTTGCGTTCGAACGTATCGATCTCGGCGATTTTCCTCCTCGTCTCGGCGGAGTCAAAATCTACACGGACAATATTCGTTCGGATGAAATCATTCTCGACACCGAACTATTCTACGGTGGTGATATGCACATCAAAATGAAATATCACAGTTTCAAAGCCGGAATCAAATCCCTCTACATTCACGGTGAACTACGTTTAGTTTTCAAATCGATTGTTTCAAAAATTCCATTCATCGGCGCTCTCGAATTGTTCTTTCTTCGAACGCCAACAATCGATTTCAATCTAACAGATATCGCGAATATCATCGAAATTCCTGGACTTCATCGTCTACTTCGTCTAGCTTTAGAACGTATTCTCGAAACATTAGTCGTCATACCCAATCGGTTGATTATCGCGTTTATGAACGATATCGACATCAATCAACTGAGATTTCCTAAGCCCGATGGCATTCTCCGCATCGATATCATCGAAGCAAAAAATCTTCCTAAACATGACTATTCAATTCTTTTGCCAAGACATTCAATTGACGCGTTCGTTATGATTAACATCGGACAATATAAATTCAAAACTCATACACACAAAAGTACGAATCCGAAATGGTACGAAACATTCGAAGTTCCTATCGAAGAATCGAACACGCAACAACTTCAGGTAACGACGAGAGAAATTCATTTTACAAATCACTAAAATCTCGCGTTTTAAGATATCAGTTTACGATGCAGATATTAATTCCGATGATTACATTGGAACATTAAATATTCCAATTGAAAGCATCAAAACTCATGAACTTCTCGATCAATGGTACGACCTCGTCGGTACAGACAATTCAACCATACATATTCGTATGAATTGGTTCTATCTGTCGAATCAGTTCGATGATTTTCAACAGATCAAACAACTCAATCAACAACATATCGATATGATGCTATCGAAAATCTCTCATACTCTATCGACATCATTGTTAATTGTCTATATCGAACGTGCCGAACAATTACCATCGACACAACACGGTAAAACTCTCGAACCCTATCCATTTTGTTCGATTAAAATCGATAATTACGAAGAGAAAACATCGATTATAAAGCATTCAACAAATCCATCATGGATGAAAAGTTTCATGTTCATGCTTGTTAATCCTGAACAATCGATTTTACATATTTCAATCAACGATTCGAATAATAAAAATCATCTAATTGGCTACGTTGAACTATCGATACGTTCGTTAATGAATGAAAAAGATTGGATTAGTAATCGATCTTATCCAGTGAAAAGTTCGTTTATCAATACGATGAATACGAAACTTCATATGAAATTACAATTACAAGTTCTCACGAAAATTCATTCGATTCAAATGATCACCAATGAACTCGAGTCGTTCGATGAAAATCAACTCGAACGGAAGAAATCGAAAATTCAAATTCATCTCATTAACAAACACACAGATCAACAAATTGTCCATCAGAAAAAATCGTCACAAATCAAAAAAACAACAACGATCGTGCAAAACTTATTCTCGTCATGTTTACAAAAAATAACAAATAAAACTTCGAATTAAAATTGTTATGTTTTGATGGTTTTTTTACTTACGGCTTTGGGTGACATTGTTAGTGCGAGAGTCTTTTGTATGGAATTAAATTTCTTGTGTTTTCTCGATGTTGTTTAACAATATTTTAATATATATACATAGATATATCGTCTATTCGTCGTCGTCGTCCACAATGTATATGTGTGTATGTGTATGTATGTGTATATTTATCTGAAACGAACGAATGAATTAACAAGACGCGAAGAGAAGAAAAACGAACTGTGCTTCGCGGAGGAGGAGGAGAAGAAGAAGAAGAAATGCGATGCATGTCAATAGTGTACTGCTGTTTAAATCAAAAAAAAAACAAGAATGATTCACTAATGCTGTCATTTTCTTGAAATGTAATACCTATTTTAAACGTAATAAGTAAAAGAAGTTTGAAGAGAGAGGGAGAGCAGAAACAACACAAAATAAAAGAAAAGTCAATGATTGAATAGAATATTTGTTCCGTCATCTGACCTAGCTATGTGAACGAATAGAAATGGGCGTCGAAGATGAACAAATATGACATAACACGGAGTTTTAAATTTGACCCTTGAGAGAAAGATGTGCGTGTGTATGTCGCCGAACGACCGATTGCTTTTAAGATCGAAGTGAGGATCAGAAGATTGAATTTATTGCACGTGTTTGAACAACGAAAATGTGTTAATTATTCAATTACGACAACTCGAACGAACTTATTTTAAGACACTCTCACATAGAAAGAAAGAAAGAAGAAAAAAAACGATAATTTGTCACAGATATCTCAACTAAACAAACGATAGAAATATGTGAAACATTCGACATGCTCAAGACGTGATCCGTGCGCGGAAGAGAAAACTTTGCAAGGTCATATTTTTATCATTCTTTTCGACATAGTTAAATCGTTGCCTATAATCTTTTAATAAATAGAAACAAATATGTAAATAATATATTTTTTTTGTCTTATTCGAAATACTTTTCATATGTTCAGTTTGTTACTAATCGAAACGGTAATTTGCTTTGTGCGTGTCTCGACAGAGTGCATGAATGGCAGACAAAAGGCGGGCGTCATCTTGACCTACTCAAGCATCAATATATTTAAGGGTATCATTCGAGAATTTATATCGATTCGAAATGAATAAATAATGAAATGTTATTTCAAACCAATGGTATCATTTTACTCTCGTTCTCTCTAGTGTATTTTATGACTCTCTGTTCATGTTCCGATCAATTTTTACAGATATTTGTCTGTTCAACAACGAACTAGACGGACAATCAAATAATGTCTACAATTCTTAGTCAATATTGTATAATCGTTTGTTGAAGACTTACCTAATTAGATTGAAATCGATGTTCGATGTGTGTGTGTGTGTGTAAAGAGTAAAAAACTACGATGATGACGATATATTTCTTCTTTTTCTCCCTCTCTCGGTTCGACATTCATGCGTAGAAAAAGAGAAACAACTTGAAAAATGTAAAAAAAAAATATATTCGAAAATTCTAAATAAATAACACTGATCTCTCTTATTTTTCTAACATGTATGAAGGATTAAGGTGCGTACATGTTGTTTTGCATTTATCTTAAGATAGTCGTCTTGCCGGCATTTTCGATGCACAACAGTAGAATGAACAAACAGTTGTAGACAAGTAAAAAGAAGAGAGATAAGACGAAAGTCAATCGTATATGAAATACGTCGAGAACGAATGAGTAGTTGTAGCAGACAGATAGACAACAAAATAATAGCAACGAACAGGGGTGTCGATGTGGGCTCGTAAAATTTCAACCGTTAATTTACTGTGTATCGAATAGGAGAGAATTGTTCGTCTACCTTGTATTGTACGTTGAGAGAAAATAAGAAGACGAAGAAGAGAAAAAGAACGAACGGACAAACGATACACTAAGACTGTACATTGTTTCTCCTTGTTCTAATGAGGTCGAGTATGAAAGAATGTGAATACGTTTGTACGCATGTGATGATAACGTGTCACTCGTTTTTTTTTAATCTATCAATTCGATTGTTGAAGATAAAACGAAAAAAAAAAAGAAACTCATAGAAATCTAAATGGTGTTCAATCGAACTAATTTATTCGGTGTCGTCTGCGATGAAAAATGAGACAAAAGAAAAATAATGAATGACCGATCTTGAGGACAGACAGAAACAACAAAGACGAAGACGTAGAATCGATTCGTTTGGCTCTTATCCCAACTCGAGACGGACAAACCTTCAAGGTGTCAATACAATAAAATAAATGCCATCGCAAAAGATAGGTAAAGGAAAAGAAAAAATTTTTTTCCACATAGACTACTAATGTGATTAATTCACTGGAACAAACAATGTTGATTTTACAAGAGGAATAGTAAAAAAAAATGTATACCTGACATTAATGAAAAACAAAAAAAATGTTTTTCTTCTAATGAGAAATTGATGATTTTATGGTGATCTTTAAAAATGTAAATGGTATGACGTAGAAAGATAACATCAGCTTACAAAAACACGAACAATCACTGAATGATTGTTTCTTCTTTTCTGCCTACCTGGGTGACTCATTTAAACTTCTTTATATCAATCAAATAATTGAACCAATCAAAATCGGATAACTAGAGGCTGTCATAAGTCGTTTATGTCGCATGTTGGAGGGACATCTCTTTCTCGTGCAAGATTTTTATCAAATAGTCATGAAAATTATCATTATTATTTATTGTTTGTGAGAAAGATTAAAAGATTGGCTATTTTTATCATAAATTCTAATCTGGAAAAGTGACTGTTGAAATACAGCTTATCGCCAGGTTTTTTTTGCAAAGTCAACAGAATGTTTATAGTGCATTATTTTATTTCGTACTTCGAGTTTTTGCAGCTATAGTTATACAGAGACGAACACTTAACTACCGCCACAACCACCACCACAGCCGCCTCCACCACAACCACCACCACAGCCACCTCCACCGCCACAACCGCCTCCTCCACCACAACCTCCGCCGCCAATATCTCCACCAATAACAGGCACTGTACCCATGATCGTAGGAGAAACCTTAGGAATGTGTCCTGAATTTCTTTGTCCATGATGTCGCTGTGGATGCGATGAAAGTCCAGGCCTGGGCACTGGACTGCTATAAACAAACGGTTGACCAGGACGTGGAGGTGAATAGTGTTTTGGTCGAATCATTATATTTTGTGGACTTTGTGAAATAGGCTTTGGATACCGGATAGCCGGGTGTGGCGTAAGCTGTGACCGTGGCAATCCATACGATGATCGATGTACAATTTTACGAGGAGGGTTCTGCATATGTTTTATTATCAATTTAATGTATAACACGCCTATTTTCTTGCTTGTATAGACTTAGTACTTCCTATTTATTTAAATTATCAGATTTCTTCGTCGTTTTATTAATAATGACATCATTTAATAGTAAATGAAAAACGTAAAAGAAAAGGAAGTGTATAGGTAACGACAAATATTCACGTATGATCGATATTTATGATTTGTTCTATGTTGGAAAGAATGGAATGTTTAAAGTCAGGGATTCGTTTTGGATGAATTACATATCTATTTAGGTATACGCCCATTTATTAGGTAAAAAACTCGATACTAGAATGTTCATATCAGTATATATTACTGACGAAATTATTTTTTACTTTTCTTTAAATTTTAAATATTAACATTTATACAAAAATATACATATTAGAAAGTCAATGAAACTTCATTACTCTCCTCCGCCACCACCACCTCCGCAGCTACCACCTCCCCCTCCGCAGCTACCACCACCTCCTCCTCCGCAGCTACCACCACCTCCTCCACAGCTGCCACCTCCCCCTCCGCAGCTGCCACTTCCTCCTCCACAGCTACCACCTCCCCCTCCGCAGCTACCACCACCTCCTCCACAGCTGCCACCTCCACCTCCAGAAGTGCCACCTCCTCCTCCGCTGCCACTTCCACCTCCAGAAGTCCCACCTCCTCCTCCGCAGCTACCACCACTTCCGGAAGTCCCACCTCCGCAACTGCCGCCTCCTCCACCACCACAGCTTCCACCACCTGATGTTATATTGGGACCACTTGTATGAATATCACTACTGCCACCAACAAGTCTGGGTCGTCTACGTGGTTGACTTCGTTTTAAGCAGAGAAAAGCGGCAATCAGACTTATAATGCTCTCAAAGAATCCAGGCTGTGCAGCAGGAGCAGGTTGAGGGTAAAAGTTTGGATGACGAACCATTCTCGGTGGATACGAATATCTAGACCGAGGATATCGAACGTATCGCGGATGTATACGATGAGATTGTTGCAGTCCATGAGATGCTCGATGTGAGCGACGATACGTAGGACGTAACATTATTTTTTCTTACGGTTAGTTGCAATACATGCCTATGTATATGTTGATATGATGTCTAAATTAATGAGTATGAGTAAGATATGTCATTGGATGTCAGTTTTTTTTCGTTTCTGTTGTCACATAAAAAAACTATTTGACGAAAACCTTCACAAAAATAGATACACGATCATTATTATTCATAGGAAATAACGACGATAAAATATGATTTCAAACTATGGACTTATTGCCTAGAGAATAAAAAAGGTAACATAAACGGGCATTGTTTTATTTTTATCCTATTTTATTTTTGTTTCAAAACACAAATAACATGTCTTTAACAGCTTTAAAATATTCAGGCGCTAGATATTTCGGTAAATCTTCATGTGTAACCCAAGCATGATCTTTGTATGACGATGATTTGAGAGTAGAAAACTGTTTGACTGTTCCTGCTAAATGTTCAGCTTTGTAGAAGAAGATCTAAATGATTCAAACACAATACAAAACATTTTTCCATAAAGACAAATAAAGTACCTTTTTCGATGTGGGATCCTTCGCATTCTTGTAATAAGCTAAAGGTGCATTTCCAGATATTTGTACATGAAGATTTCCACAAGTCGAAACTAATCGATCAGCAGCCTTCACATCATAAATCAATAAGTTTTGAAGATAAATTCGAAATTGATATGACTTACTGCTCGTAATGATGTTTCACCTTCATAAATTTTCTCCGGAAAAATCCATTCGTCTGCGTTCGATTGTGCATTCGTTTGTTGCACGATTAATAGGAGATTTTGATCGAGTTTTCGATTGTGACTTCGAAGATTATTTGTTTTATCATCCTCTATTAAAAGTCAAACGAATGAGAAATGAACAAGGAAAAGCAGTTTTACCTGTATCTTTCGGCATAAATCGAAAATTTTTGAATTCTTTAGCTAAACGATCTTCTAAATCCACAGCTGTTTCAACGATATTCACTGTTGCTGCCGCTGCAGTACTTGTTGGCGAACTTTGCCGTTGTTTAGCAATTTCACTACGAACACAACACGATCAAAATTAAATTTAAAAAGAAAAACTTAACGTACACTTCTCTCTTATGTCTCAATTCATGATCGGACAAGTAACTGCCTTCTGTTTCGACTTGTGTTAATAAATTTGTATAATCTTTTTCTAATTGACTCATTTCAGGTGATAGATGAGCATAACGTTGAATACAAAGTGCAACTTTTATTTGAGGTTGTTTGTTTGCTGTTGATGATGATGATGTCGATGCATTAGCAACAATCAAACGTCGAATAATTGATGCTGATGATGAAACTAAATGATTTTCGATTGTTAACGAATCGATAGAAGAAGAGAAAAAACTTACCGAGTAAAGAACTACGAAACATACTTGACAAGTTATTTAAAAAATCATATCTGAAGGTGAAAATTCGAAATTTGTTCTTCGTTTAATAATAAAAGTTATGACTTTTATCACGCACCAAAAAAAACAGAATAGAAAAGAAAAACCAAAAGGACATCAATCGATAGCAAAAAACACAAAACAAACGAGATCACAAGAAAAGTCAGGACGAGAAGAAACTAACTCAATGATCATTTTTCTCGTCCGACGCGTACCATTTAGCAAAACGAGGAACAATACTTTTCCATCGTTTAAAATTCGTTTTAGTCATTTCACATGGAACTGGTGTAAAGACTTTTTCGACAGTTATAATCTTTTGAAAATCTTGATAATCATCAATTAAACCGTAACCAAACGCAGCGAGAAATCCAGCACCTATGCCTGACGCAAGATTGTATGCATAACAACGTTCAACAGGCGTTTCGGATAGATTAGCAATAATTTGACAGATAAAATCACATGTTGATACACCGCCTGCTACTCGCAAACATTTCAATTGATTGACACCTTGATGTTTTTTATAATCATCTCGAACGAATGAAAAAACATCGTAAATGACGAACGCAATCGATTCAACGATTGCTCGAAGAAGATCGTCACGTGCTGTTTCATTATCAATACCGATAAACCCTGAGCCACAATATGGATCACTATCAAAACCGCCAAATGCCGGAAGAAAGAAGACTTTCGACGAACGAACATCAAGTGAAATTGTGTTCAATTCGGCAAAATCATTGAAAAATCCGGCTTGTTTAGCCCAATTTAAAACTGTTGCGCAACCACTATGAAATGCATGCATAAAATGCGTATTTGTCGATGGATTCCGAGGATCGGAATAGGCAACTAGAGGATAGATGCCATCAGTGCATGCACTAACTGGACCAGTTAGAATATTAATGAAAGCACCGGTGCCTAATGTGAGTAAACATTCGCCAGCCTGAGAAATACACTGGCCGAACATGCTGGCTTGAACATCGCCGATTACAGCGGTAATAGGAATTGCGCATCCTTAAATTTAAAAAAAAGAAACAAACATTTTTTCGTTAGATGAGTCATAAGATAGTTATTTATTTTTAATCATTCGATTTTATGTTTAGATAAGATTAGCACGAGAAATCTTCTGTCTTTTCATTGAGGTTCTTGGACTTTTCACTATCATATAAGTGATAAAACTAACAACAATCTCTTGTCTTCGTAGATGACGTACTCTATGCGAAACGAGTAGAAAAAAAAGCAACTCACCAAATAGATTTGGATCACATCTTCCGAATTCGCCGTATGTTGGCTTAATCGTTGGCAGTAATTTCATGTCAATGCCTATATTTCGGCAAAGTAATGTCGACCATTGAGATAAAAATGGATCGTAGAGTCCAGTCGAGCTAGCACATGACACATCAGTAAGATGTTCTTGTCCACCGGTTAATTTCCATATTAACCATGTTTCAATACAACCGAATAGTAATTGATTATTTCGTGCACGTTGTTTTAACTCAGGTTTATGTTCGAATAACCATAATAATTTAAAGGCAATCATTTGTGTACGAAATTCGAGATTAGATAGTGTTGACATACGTGGCGTTTGAATGATCGGATACATAACTCGAGCAAAACCACGAATAGTTTTCCATGTTAACGAAGAATTCGTTGCTTGTGCATGTACACTCGAACGTGAATCATTCCAGAGAATAATATTCGAACAGGTTTCACCAGTTGTTTTGTCCCATAGAATGACTGAATTTCTCAATGTTGAAATGCCTAAACAAGTTATATCGGTGACAGTTAATGGGTGAGCATGTTCGATTGCTTCTTGAATAACACTGACAACAATCGACCAGAATTGTTCGGGATCGAATTCAAAGGCATGAGCTTCGGGATGAAGTACTGTCGGATTTTTTTGACTTGACGATATAATTTCGAATGTTTTTGAGAAAATATAGGCACGTATCGATGATGTACCGATATCGATCGAAAGGATATAAGGTTCTTTAGTAGGAAGATCAGGAGAATCGATATCAGTATATTCACTTGTTAATCGAATAAGATTGCCGTTTTTTGATACGGATGGCATTTTGGGGGGACGAAGATTTATTTTGATTGAGTTGATTTTTTGATTTCAGTATATAACTCGTAGAGTTGAACAAGTTGGTCTTCACTGAGCAGATCTAACGTTTGTACGCCAAGTGAATTGCCGAATGAAATCTTATTTTTTGGCGATGTTTGACGATTTAAAAGACGGGCATATTCCTATGACAAACAAAAAAGAAAAGAAAAGTCGTCATACGAACTTGGTGAGTTGATATGCTTATCGCGTAGAGAACAGAAGGAGAAAAAATAATAATAACAATGTGTCATCTACGTATTCATGACGATACACACACTCTGTCATAGAAGAAAGAGAAAATATTTTCGTTCTGATCGATTCACTAATTATAATTATAGAGCAAGTCTAATAGCAAAATGAACACGTCTTATCATCCGTGCTTAATTGAATATATTATTCACACATAATGAGCTTCTTGATGACTTACACTCCATTCAACCATGAAATTTGTAACAAATTCAGGCTTGGCTTTCTTATGACGACGAAATTCATCGCGAACATAGTGATTTCCTAGGTCTCTTAATTCATTGGGTAAACTTTGATGTAAACGAAGAATAGTTTTATATAATTTCAATACAGTTGAACGATGTTGTGGACCGAAAATTTTATCATACATTGATCTTAAACATAGTCGAATTGAATATATAGTTTTAGATGTGTTTTCTATTCTTTTCTCTTAGTTTGTCTAAAACAACAAAATGAGAACTATTTTGTTTTGTTTTCATTTGTATGCATCTATTAAATAATTTGAATTGAATTAACAGGAGAAAAAGAACGAGAGGTGAACGTGTTTCTTATTACAGAGCAAAAGAAAAGAAAATCAAAGAACTGTTCATGAGTAGACACAAAAAATAAACGATTAGTAAATTCGTCGACCGGGCTCGTTTGCCTATGGAATTGTTGCTTTCATAAAAGTGTTTCATGGCATTGTTGAAGATCAGTATGCAAACGATTGATATATCGATCTAAATCGGTATTTGTTGGATCGAGTGTCTTAGCAGCAAGTAAATCTGCTAACGCATCGTCATACAATCTAAATAAAAAACGATTCGATTTTTTTTTGTGAAGAGGATATTGGATTTTACTTTTGATCTCGTTTAATTCGTGAACGTAGTAGAAGACCATCGGATGTCTTGTGAATTTCAAACGCTTGTGTACAATAATCAATCGCTGATTCGAGTGACTAAAAAAAAAAGATTTTCGAAATGAAAAACCGAACAAAACAAATCGATTTGCTTACGTTTAATTTTCGTTTACATTTGCTTAAATTAATCAAACAATTGTATTTCATCAGACGAAAATTAACCGAAAATTGATCATTGCTTTGTGAATCGTGATCAAATGGAATCTTTTTAATAGCATAAGAAAATCGATAAGCTGCTTCTTTGATTTGATTTTTCTAAATAAAACGAAATGAAAATCTTAATCGATTGTCGATCGAATAAATCTACTTTATAAAGTGAAATTCCATCATCGATTAATTTCGAAATTAATATTGTCATCATATCGTTTTTTCCAACAGCTAAAGCCCATGTTGATGGTCCTAGAAAATACCAACAACAATCAGAAAGAAATATACTATATCCATCATCATCATCATAAAACTCGATCATTCAATCCGAATACCTCTAGAACCTGTTTGCGTATAGATGACGCACGTATACAAACGAGTTTCTTTTTTTTTGTTAACTTACCAAGTTTAACACTTTTCTTTAATAAACAATTAACAACAGCTACATTTCGACAGCCAATGGCTCGATCAAGTGCCCGCATACCATTCTTATCGACATGATCGATAATTGAGCCATGATCAATTAATAATTGAACAAGTTGAACATCGCCATAGAACGATGCCATATCAATCGGTATGCGACCATTGATATCTTCATGATTAATATCACTACCATGTGATATTAATGTTTCACAGGCATGATAATGACCTTTTAAACAAGCCCAAGAAAGAGCTGTTAGACCTTCTTCATCAACATGCTGAACATTTGCACCTTGAGAGAACAAACAAACAAAACTAAATAATTCATTCATTCATTCGAAAATGAAATTATTACCTTTTTCTAATAAACTATCGAGTACAGCTAAATGTCCTTCACTTGCAGCAATAATTAAACAAGTTCGATTTTGTTTATCACAATGTTCAATCGATGCTTGATGATCTAATAAATAATCAACGCACGACCACATACCGTTTTTAACTGCTAATAATAACGGTGTCATTTGTTTGGAATTAATTCGATCAATATCAGCATCGCAATTCGTTATTAAATAATCAACAATATGAATATGACCATGACCTGCTGCACTTGTTAAAGCTGTTTCACCGTGAATCGAATCGATTCCGTTGATATCAATGATAAAATAGGATTCATTCGCTAGGATATATTTAACTGTGTCTAAATATCCATTTTCACACGCATAAACAAAGGCTTGTTGTTGAAGAACTGGATCTGCACAATGAAATAACTGAAAAATCGACAGATATTTCGTTGCATAGCAAAATGCAGTCAATTGATATTTATCTTTGAGAGTAATCTAAATATTTTCATGTTCAAATTTTCTTTTTTACTCGAACAAAAAAATAAATGCTCACATCAGCATCGGCATTTAGAAGTACTTTAACAACATTTTCATGCCCATATTCACTTGCAAGTATTAAAGCTGTTTTATTTTCGTTATTTTTCGTTGTTAGATTAATATCAGCTTGATATTTTAAAAGTAATTCAACAAATGAAATATATCCATTTTTCGATGCAATACATAACAGAGGCATATGAATGGAATCGACTAATGAATTCGGGTTTGCCGATGTCATAAGAAATAATTCACTGATATCTAATTCGGGATAGAATGCATTACGAAGTGAAGCTAATAAACGTGATGAATCGTCGATAAGTGTTCGAATTGTTTGACAGATTTCCATGAAATTATTCGAAAATAAATCACTCAATGATAAATGTCGGATACATTCGATGGCCTCTGGTCCTTGTAAAGGCGTTTGAAGTGTTCGAGTTAGATAGAGTGCGAGCCGAGAATGTCCTTTCCTACAAATAAATAAATCGTTGAATTTAAATAGATAATCTTATGTTTGACCGGTAGTTACTTGATGTTGCAAGCGAAATATTGATTCGAATTTGTTAATAACCAATTTCGTATTGATCCATGAACGATTGCATATGTCGAATTCGATAATTGATTGATGAATATCGATAAATACGAGAGAATCTGAAAAGAGATAAATCTTTTCAAATTTCTCATTGAAAAACTATTTTCAATGATTACTTGTAAAAAATTCGTCCATTCAATTTGTATATCGCCTTGGATAATCAAACAGTTATACAAAACATTAATATTAATCGGTCGTCGCGATGCTAAACAAATTTCTAGGATAGTTCGTGCGAGACTTAATTGTTCTTGAATTTTGTCATAGAAAAATCGATAGGCAAATATTTCGTGTAACGTTTTCGGTAGTTCGCAATGCGATGGATATTCATGTTGTTCAAATAGATCGCAAAGCTGTTGGATAAAAAACAAATTTCCACGGGATAATAAACATAATTGTTCGATATTTGATATTGATGATGAAAGATCATAGAGTTCATTACTACATTCATTCTAGACAAAAGAAGAAGAAAAACTCAAGAGATTAGATATTTGCGCTTTTGTACTTCTAATCTTTTCGATAAATATTCTCGAATATCATTATGTAAATAATTCGTATATTTTAAATCATCTTCAATATCTAAGAGAACGAAATGATCGAGAAATGTATTTTGTTCCATTTGATATTGTTCGTCATCGAGACGATTCATTGTTATGATTAATTTCAACCATGATGGTAAACGATGAAGATTAGCAAAGAGAAATTCCGTTATTGTTTGTCCTTCGGTATCGCATAGTTCATTATTAATACCATCGATTAACAGATAAACATGATTCGAATAGGAGAATAATTCCGAAAGTTGACCGAGAAGTTTCAACTGATTCAATTGATCGAGAAAAGCTAAAGAAATAGATTTCATTTTCAAAAGTTTTCTCATTTGATAACGACTGATTTACCATTGAAAAAAGCATGTTCAACATTTTGAATGCATGCATTCAATGTAATTGCTTTTCGTGTATGTTGTTCACGTAGAATAACATCACGATAGGCATGTAAACAAGGATGTTCAAGTGCTCGATAGATAATTGAATGAATAATATCAGGTAGTGAACAAGTTGTTGTTTGTGAACAATCACAAAAGTGCGAAGATAATATATGAGATTTAAATGATTCATAGGATGAACGTTTGAGTGAATTAACGCGTATAATTGAAGCTAGAAAAAGAAGAATGTCTATTTGAAGAGAGATTAAATGAGAAAATAAATACTTTTATCGGTTCGTGTAATTGATGAATTAACTGTTGGACGTAGGAGATTTTTCATCAGATAGGTTTTACCCATTCCAGGTGTACGTGTAAGAAGAACAAGACCAGGTTTCGTCGTTGTTTTCAATAATTTAAACATTTCATCATAGATCCAATGACGTTGAATGAAAAATTTATCATCATCATTTAAATAGTGAACTTCATCTTTGTTATTTGTAGTGCAATGACATGCGTGATGATTATTCGATGATGATGATGATGATGATGGCGTTGTAATATAACGAGGTGGTGACCAGACTTGAGATTCGATCATGGTATTCGGCATGGATTTACTCATAGGACCGACTTCATAACCAGAGAATGTGTCGATACTTGGCGATTGAATATTGATGCCTGATGGTGAAAATGAGAGATCAGAATTGGACATACTTGGCGAGATATTCGATGGTTTAATCGGTGAAATTTTCTTTTTCAGATTGGTATTGATTCTCATTTGTTGCATTGATGTATGTGTGGCTGCTGATGATGTCGATGGCGAAGGTGAAATCGATGATATTCGTGTGCGATTACTTTGAAAAAGAAGATCGAGAATTTGTTCGTGTGCCATTTCAGGTGGTGGCGGAGGTGGTAATGACTCGTTTGTTTGTTCGAGTGATTTTAAATTTGTTTTACCGTTAAATTTCGATGTAAACGATGTTCCACGTGCGAGTGAATGGTTCATTGGTTTATTTCCGTTGAAATGATGAAGAAGTTTTTGAAAATGTGAAACAGGTTTGACAGGTGTTGGTGGCGGACGTTCGATAACCGAACGATGCATCGATGGTGGTGATCCTTGGACGAGAAGATTATTCTCGATGATAGTCGATGAAAGAGGAGATGATAATATCGATGAAGGAGAAACAGATCTCATCACGACTGTTGTATTATTATCTTGTGAACAACGATTTTGAACTAAACACACGATACGAATGATTTACGATTTAGTTCTGGTCGATTAATTTTCTCGACGAGTTGTTCTTAGTGATTTTCTTACCTAAATGTGACAAGCATATCGAACATTGTTCATATTTGAACATGCATGTATAACACTTTTCATGATGACATGTCGTATCGATTAAGCGCTTGTGTTTTTGATTATCATATGAACATTGACAGATAGGACATAGATGATTATTCGACGTGTGTTGACTCATACAAAGATCATCGTCGTCGTTGCTGTTCGTTGAAGATTTCTTCTTACTTGTCGAAGAGAATAAACGAGCCGAACGAAATAGAACAAGATCTTAACAACAACAGAAAAGAAAGATAATAACAATAATCAGATCGAAATCTCTGTCCATCTGTTTAGATTGTATCATTCTCTCTACGTCAAATATCACATGAATCTATACGAGTAGACGTGTAAAATCGAATTAATTCAAACGGTCATTTAAATGTTACATAGTACATGAATTCGTCTCTTTCTTATTCTTTTTGTCCTTAGTGACATGCATATACATATAAAATAAAGTGACCAAAGACCCGACGGTTATACCCGTTACTATCGACAATCAATTTATGCGGTGACAAAATCTAAATGTTCGATCGATTGAACATGTAATGTCATTATTTCACTCTTGAATTTTGTTGTTTTTCTCAAGTACTTATGATTATACATTCGCACATACATCGAAACAATAAGAAGAAGAAGAAAAAAACCTAGTCATCAATTGATAACCTTTGAACATACCTCGTTTGAACATTTGGCGAAGATATAATGTTAATAATCGTAGTTCATTTTTTAGTTTTAACCGGTCTTTTTTTTTGTTATTGTTCTTCTCGTTTTCGCATGGCAATCAACCGTATGATAGCGATTGGACGCTCTTTCTTTTTCTCTCTCTCTCGCGCGCACGGTCTCTCTCTCTCTCTCTCTTTCTGGCTTCTCTCGTTTTTCTTTCTTTTCTTTCTTCACTCGATATTTAAAACGTATACATATATACTAACGTTAGAAATGTACAAGAGCGTGTCATTAGTTTGCACACTTTTGCTCATTCATTTTTTATTCAGATCTATATATATGTAAAACGAAATTACATTGCACAAAAAAAAAGAACACAAGTAAAGAGAATCCAGTTTCCGTTTTTATATATATAATAAAGTCTCCTTTCCTTTCATTTTCGTCTTCTTTACACATATACAAAAAAAAATGAAAGAAAAGTTATTACGCAAGTGTTGACATGCAAATATGCGTATAGGGCGTGGTTATGGTGTTGCTGGTAATCAAATTTGTGCGATCACACGCCGTTCATATGTCATTGAACACGCGACTGAAAGGGAACGCGATTTCAGACAGACGACTGATCAAGAAAAATGAGGCTTGAATGAATGACTGAGCATGTACGTCAATCATTCTATCGTCTTGCTTGTCGTTTTTTTTTTCTTCTTCTTCTGACTAGAAAATCACTTCGAAATACTAATGAGCAAGTATATGATTCGAAGAGTATCTTCATGCATCAACTCACATGTTCTTATCTTTGAATGAATACATACACGCACATAAACCCGTCAGATAATACGTAAAGACAAATGTTAGTTCGACTCGATATCTTATTCCTAAAGGTCATCATCATATCTCAATTGTAATATGCTTTCGATTGAGTTTTGTATCGTATTTAAAACGGAAGTACTCGAATTGACGAGAAGTCTCATAAACACCGAAGAGAGAATAATTGAAGGTCGTTTGTCCCGTGGGAGAAATCAGAAGCAGTTGGCAAGCTAATATTCACAATATATTCATGGACTAATTGATATGATATAAGAAGAGGAAAATAAAACAAGGCCATGAGCAACACATGATTCGTACAACATCAATACAAGAAATATATTTTTTTGATTCGATTTTCCATTTTGATTCGATTGAAAATAAAATAAAAACACACGTATATAATTTGATATTGGACAAACAAACAAAAAAAAAGATGAATTAGCAAAGAAGAAGACATAGTTCATTCAACATATATTTTGTTTGAAAAATTCATTGTTTAGTAAATCGTTAGGAGATTAGAAGCTATACGAGAGAGAGAGAG
>ERZ778019.1356-NODE-1356-length-33921-cov-12.843501_pt1 | contig 33921 bp, 43 predicted proteins | sample MGYA00375749_ERZ778019 | MGnify/ENA primary metagenome ERZ778019 (study PRJEB29350, sample SAMN05389821) | bioreactor metagenome | isolation source: Ammonium sulfate bioreactor | place: South Africa: University of Cape Town | collected 2014-03-17 ... | reverse complement strand
GAACAACATAAACTTGAAGAAGAATTACGAAAGAAAAGAGAATCATCAGTAACAATCAGCAACAATAATAATAATAATAAACAGGCGATTTTGGATCAAATGAAAGAAATGGCTAAACTTATGGAACAGAAAAAACAACAACAACAATCACAACCAGTTAGTAAACCTCAAGCAAAACAAGAGATTGATCCATTCCTAGCTTTTCAACAATCAGTTCAATTTCAAAAAGAACAACAAGCTAAAATCGAAGCACAACAGTACGAAAATTTTCTCTCTTTCTCTTCAAATATCCATTCATTTTCATCATTATTAGAGCGGAAAACGTTCGTCGTTATCAACAACAACAACAACAAAAAACTCAACCAGCTCCTCCTCAACAAACATTTAAACTTCCTGAATCAGCCAATTGGGCTCGACATCCATCACAAAATGCTGAACATAATCAACCATTGAACTTCTCGGAAATACAAAAACAAGAACAAGAACAAGAGAGACGTGCTCGAGAAGCTGCTCTTGCTGCCCAACAACTTGTAAGCAACACCCTCAATCTTCGTTTCATCGACGTTGTTTTTTCTTTGTTCTTAGGCCAAATCTGATGCTGTCAATATTCCTCATTCGTCATCATCATCATCATCGGCAAAACCAAATTCATGGGCTCGAACATTGTTTGCCGGTAGTCATAGCAATAATACAAGTCAAAATCTTTCATCCGATTATGAAACAAACGAACATTCGGTGCCTGAATCCCCGATTACATCCTACAATCAACAAGCCACACATGCGGTACTTTCTCTTTTGAATATTCATGTATGTTGTGCTGTGATTCTGCATGTTAAAAATTGATTTCGTGTCCTTTGCTGTTGTTTTTTGTTCTGTTAAACAGAATTTCGAAATGTTTTTCGTTTTCTTCATTAGCCTAAATCTCGATCAGCAACAAGTCAACAATCAGCACCATGGACGAATGCATCGAATACAACACCATCGACATCACTTCAAGATATTCAACGACAACAACAACTGCAAACTCAAGTAAATCTTTCTCCTAAATCATTCATTCAATTGATCGATTTTTATTCAGCATGAATTGAAAACATCTCAACAGCAACAGCAGCAACAACAACAACAACAAGCTCATTCGAGTTCATCGAGTCATTCAACACCAGCTTGGGGTGGTGTCTTTCAACATTCAACTTCATCACCTCAATCAGCATCATCGTCGTCAGTTTTCTGGCCAACTGATAATCAACCATCATCATCATCATCTCACATAAAATCATCGACAACCAGTGGCAATAAATCATCGTAGAAAAAAACACACTCCTCTCAATTCTCTATTGTTTTTTCTTTTGTTTCTTCTTCTAGAACACCATGGACAGAAATAAAACCAACTGCAAAACCTACATCAACACCTCAAGAATTAACAAAAACCGAACGCGAAGTCAAAAATCTTTTTTCCACAAATCGTACTCAGGATGCTCTATCAAAATGGGCGCAAATGCAATTTAAGGATAATCTACAAGCTATCGATGGTAGATTCACTAGTCAATCATTTTTTTAATCTCTCTTCTTCTTTTCAAAGTTCCTACTCTTGTTCAATTATTGAAAGATATCGATACAGCTGAAGAAATCGTCGAATACGTTCAGCCATACATCGGTTCAGTTATTAAATCGAGAGATTTTGCACAGAATTTCATTGCCAAACGTAAACAATTACTCAAAGCTGAAGTAATCAAAATTCAAAATTCAAATCTTTCCTTTCTTTGCAATTCTTTTGTTTGCTTTTTCTAGCCGGAATTAGATAACGAACGTTTGAATGAATTAGCAATGGCACCAACATCATCGACAAATAGTTCAACGAATCCAGCTGATGAAGGTTTTCAACTAGCATCAAGCAATGGTCAAAAGAAAAAGGCGAAGAAAATGAAAGGTCAAAAGATCGATGTTAAACAACTTGGATTTATGGTTAATAATCGACCTGAACAACGAGACGATATCGATAGAGTACAAATGTAAAACAAAACAAAGACAGACACCTATTGAACAATTTATCTCTCGTTTATGCCATGTGTATATATTTATTCTCTATCACTTGTCCCTTCCTAACGTACGTTTTTATTATTATTATTATTATTCTATTCAAACTGATCATGCGCGCGCCTATTTTTTTTTTCTGAAAAGCTTTTTAAAAGTGTAGGTGTGTCTTCTCTTGTTGTTGTCTTGTTCACTTGTTGCGCGTCGCTTTACCATCATCTGTAAACATACAAACAAACAAACACACAAACACACACGCACTTCATGTTTTTCTTCTTGTTGTCTGATGTTATTGGTTTTCTTCAACTCTTCTTTACTTCTATGATTATTATTGAAAGAAAAACAAAGCAAAAAAAAGAATTTCAATCCCGGACAAGCGAACAGATTTCTAAGGCAATGTTTTGTCATGTTTTGTTTTTCGATAAGAAGTAAAAAAAAAACTAAAGTTTTTATTCTAATTGATCTTCTGAATTATTTACAACAACAAAATGATTAAATTATGATTTGTGACTATTTTTGAACTAAAACACAAAAAGAAACAACAAAATGAACGAAGTATTTAGAACAAAAAGAAAAACGTTTACTCGTTCGACAACTTGTTGACAGAATAATTGTTGTTGAGATGTCATTCGAATTTTAGATTGACTAAGACCACTGAGAAGTTTGTACAAAATTTCTGATGCTTGTTTTGATTCCCTTATTGACAAAAAAAGATAATAAAATCATTTTTTTTCTCAATGTTTCTATTACTGAATCATTTTATTTCCAAAAACAGCTAATTTATCGAATGGTAATTGTTGTTGAATTACATCGGCCTATAGAACAGATGAATCAATTGAGAAATTAGCTCGATCGAATTTTCTACTTGACGAAGAATTGTTTTAACACAAAGATCGTTTTGTTTATTTAAAAATGCATTACGCTAAATTTTTTCAAAATAACTTCTACGAATTTGTTTACTTTTGAATTCTACTTGATCTAATGTCGCAATCATTTGTTCGAAAGTTCGTTGACGTGTTTGTTCTTCAAACCATTTATTTGCTCGAAAATTCGACGAAATCATTACATCAACATCATCGTTTTGTTTCTAGTAGACATTTCACACAATAAATTCACAACAAACAAATATTCAATAAAAAAAACCTTTCGTAAGTCCATACAAGTTAAATTAGCTGATGAACATTGACATATTTTACATGTTGGCATTAAACCTTGAAAAGCTTTAAAAAACGAGTTAGAATCAATCGTCAAATCGAATATATTTTCTACTTGTTTGTGCACATTGTTCACAATAGAAATGACCGCAATTCGTCACAAAACTGGCTCGATTTATATTTTGAATATTCACTAATGGTGTAAAACAAATATTACAATAGAATTGATTAATTGGTGACTTGTAGGATTTGTTTTGTGGTGAAAATAAAAGATTCGTCGATTGATTACCATCGTTTGTTCGTGAAAGACTGATGGATAATGTTGATGAAACAGTCGATGATGAACGATCCGTGTTCATTATCGATCGATGTGTGTTATTTCTTCTTTTCTCTCCGTTCGTTATTTGATGATTTTCAAAATCAAATCTTTATCCTTTTGAAATTATAACGATTTGAACGACCGGTACATTTTGTGTCCTTAATATAAACATTAAACAATAAAAACATTTTCGATCGTTGTTTTTTTTACCTCGTTTCTTATAAAACCGAATATGAAAACAATATTTTATCATTGTGAAATAAGTACAATGGTTATTAATCGTACATATTTTCTAGGGCAAACTTTGCCCACGTCATAATCGAGAGCTTAATCATGTTATTTGCATTAGTCAATAATGATCATATAAATAGGTGCGATTGATAATATAGGACGATTACTTTCATTTAAAAAATGGTTACTGATACTCAACCACGTCGATCATCATTTGGCTGGTAAAAATTTTTTTCTTTAGCAGAGAAACAAAATTGCTTGTGTAATATGTATTTGATAGGATTGGATGCGCTGCTCTTTTAGGTTTATCATGTGTTTTGTTCGCCATTGGTAGTGTTATAGTTTTAGCATTGATACCACTTTATCTACCACGAGCACAAACAAATGTCAATCTATTGACTACAGATGAAGGTAATAACATATTAATCAATTGAGCAATTGAATTCTTTTTTTTCCTTATTTAGCTACGAAAAATTATATTTTAAATTATAAAACTAATTTCAAAAGTGCTAACAGTGGAACGGATGAAATTTCTGATGTCAATGCTCTGTCTCAATCAGTAGAAATCAAATAACCAAATTTAAAAAAGTTTCCTATTTTCTTTTTCATTAAAGCTTAATCAATACTACGGATTCTCATCGAATTTTATTCAAGGCAAGAGCACTCGTTTCGTTACGGATCATAATCAACGACGACGACGACGAGAGAAGTATAATCTAGATCATAACTTGTTTTTATTTATTTTTTATAATAAAATCAAATTATCTATTCTAGTCAACCGTGTCAGGGCGACACAGGCAATTTAAATGGTGATTTACTTACCATTCGATTTCAAGGACAAAATCTCAATTCTTGCGCGAATATTCAAACGTGTCTTGATTCGCACATCGCAAAATATTTGACAAAAATTCGAAGTCGTCTCACACAATTTCCACTACCAGTTTCATTAAAAAATCAAGGTACACGAACGATCACAGCTGCTTTTTGTTCGTTAGAACAAATCGATTTACTCGATGGAAGTAAAAGAATCGAAGAAGAAATGATAATTTTTCGATTGTTTTTTTGTTTTCATAGCTTGGACGCGTCTCGACAGTAAAATGTCAACAGCACGAACAAATTTTCCAGCTGTGAAACTCGTCAATGATCGTATCTTAGTGAGTGGTGGTAAAAGTTCATCATCGAATATACTTTCTTCATCAGAAATCTTCACACCATCGAGTTCATCATGGACATCAGCAGGTTCGATGACTGCCGCGCGTCAATATCATGCCATGACTTTACTTGCTAATGGCAATGAAGTTCTCGTCACTGGTGGTGATAATAATAACTCAACACTTGCGACAGCTGAATTATACAATATTAATTCAGGCAGTTGGAGTTCAACATCGAAACCCATGCCTGAAATACGTACAACACATACATCGACATTGCTAAATAACAATCGAGTATTAATAGCTGGAGGAATCATTAATACAACTCAAACAGCAATCTATTACGATCCAACAACATCTGATTGGGTTCAGACGGGTAATATGATTGCAAGTTATCGTGAGGCTGCAACGGCAACTTTACTCAACGATGATCGAGTTTTAGTTACTGGTGGTGCAACAGCATCGAAACTGCCTCGAAATACTGCTGAAATTTACAATCCAACAACGAATACTTGGACGCAAACAAGTGGAAATATGATCAATAGTCGTTTTTATCATAGTGCTATTCGTTTGCCCGATGGAAATGTTTTGATTGTTGGCGGACGAAATGCTTCGGATACAACTGTTTCAAGTGCCGAACTTTATCTACCATCATCGAACTCATTCGTTGCTATTGATAGTCCAACATATGGTGGTACACAAATGACATTAACACTTCTAGCAAATAATTTCGTTTTAGCAACACCTGGTGGAGATAAATTTAGTAATTGTCCGGTTCTATCCGAACTCTACGATCCAACAACACGAAAATGGTTGAAAACAGGATTTTTAAATGTTGGCCGTCAAGCTAATTTTGCATTTCCTATTTCCAATCGTGTTTTAACCTGTGGCGGTGATAATGCCGACGGCATTCTCGATAGTTGCGAATATCTTTCGTTTGATTAACTTTCGATCTTTCATTCTTCTTCTTTTTTTTCAATAAATTCTAATTGTTCTACTTAAAAATCAAGTGACTCTCATCGATCTTAGCATGGCAATTTTATCCTCGATTTGTACACAGCAAGAATATATGATTACTGATTCAAGTGTCTTGAAAAAATCTATTCAGACGTAATTTTTTCTCTCTCTTTCTCTCTGATCGATTGATTATTTGATGAAACAAAAAACCGAGTTGTTCAATGTTTTGTTTTCTTGCTAACGTCAACATGTCAGAATAACTTCACGTCTGTTTGTCAATACATACAGGTGCTAAGTAGAGCCAACGATGTCTTCTACTTAGACCGTTGTTTTTTTGATCATTAAGTGGCCACATTCTCGCACTCGACAAATGAATAGCAATGAAAGTGCACACGAAGATGTATTTGGTTGATTAATGGCTGATGGGAGTTGTCCATTAGGATGAGTAGCTTTCGGGTTCACTTAAACAAGTCCTACTACTACTACTCACATTCGTTTTTTTTTGTTTCCTATTGAATACGTTTACGCATGTATATAAAAGTCTAGTCATTGTCATCATTTTTCAATCTCAAACATGTCTAGGTTATATGTTGTTGTTGTCAAACGATTTCGTTTCTTTTTTTTTGCATATCACTCAATTTTTAATCGTCACCTCGATTTTGGTTATAAACTTAATCAAGTAACTATAAGATCGCGTTACATGACGCGAATAAAAAAAAAAAGAACGAAAGCAAAATACAATCGTCTTATGTTAATCGAACAAACGAATGTAAAGATCAACGTAGCTATAGATTTTTTTTTTCTTCATCGTCTTCGTCTTTTTCTTCTTTTCTTTTCACTTTTATATATACGTATATGTATGTATGCGCGTCTATTAAATGACAATCTGTAGTTTATGTATATAAAAATGAGAAAGAAGAAGTTGACCAACATCAAACCTCTCTGTTCTTTTCTTTTGTATTTCGTTTTCACGCCTAATTGCTAAGGTAAATGATGAGTCCAATCTATAGAGACATGAAATGAGCTGGGCGGACAAGATATTGAAAGAAGAATATAAAAGAAACGCAAAGAACTTTGATCACAAGATATATGTGTGATACACCCAGTTAGATTGATCGATATTGTAATGTGATGTACATGCGTGTATCAATCGACATCATTTACACGATCTTCTCACTCACATCAATGAACAGGATAAGATTCGGACAGATTTCTTTTTTGCTATGCACAAAGCTTTCATGTCGTGTTCTCGTTTTTATTCACAATCTGTTTGACTTGTCAATCGAATGTTCATTTTATTTTTAAAGGACATTAATTGTCGACAGATTTACTGTTTCATATGTATTTTGTTGTATCAAATTACTACTTTCCTTTTTTGCAGTGTACACGAAAACGAGCGAGAGAGAGAGAGAAATGAAAAAAAATTAATTTTTTTCTTTCAGTTTTTTGTTAATTGCTTTTGTATTCTCTAGACTTCATGTATATATATATATATATATATATAGGTGTATAAAAATGTAACTGTTCTTTTTTTTTTCTTCTTCGTGTTTTTTTTTATACGATGGTATGTCGTCTTCTGACCTCCTCGTATTTCTTCATCGCAAAGTGTACGCACACGTCGTCATCATTCTATTCTATTCTTTGATGCTTACATAACATTGATCTTTTCTTCTTCATCTTCGCCGTCATTTTGACTCTGATTTACTACTGTTTTTAGCAGATGAATAACTAAATCAGACTGGTGTTTGAAGGTGGAGAAGTTAGTTGTCTTCGTAATTTCTTTGACGACGTGTGGAGATTCATTATTTGCTTGAATATCAACTTGTCATAAGCGAACCTCAAATGAACCAACTAATTGTTATTGGCATATTTTATATGGTTTATTGATTACTATGTCATGAATATAAATATACCTCATTTTTTTTTCGAGAAAGAAATATATTCTCCTTGAGAGTTTCATAATTTGTCAATGATATATTTCTTTTCCTTTCTTTTCTTTTCTTCTTTCGCTCGCTCTTTCTGGCAGCGGTTTTTTCTTTCTTCTTTATCTTTTCTCGTACATTGACTTGATGTTAACCGAACATCCGGTGCCATTCAAGTCAATGTGCTTATGCCTGTAAGTTCGACAACGTTATTGATCTTAACACGAGACGATAGGAAAGATAATTATTGTTCGTCGTTTTTCTTTTTCCTTAGATCAGACAAGACACTGCTAAATTTGTTACTCGATTGTTATTTACAAAATACAATCGTTTCGCTAATCAGATGACCTTGTTCGAAATAGAAATACCCTTCTTATTCGTTCCGTTTTGACGAGAGAATATTAATCATATCTTTTGATCATTTCCTTTCCCAGGTTCATTCACAATTATGTCATATTAAATCGATTGCAACTGTTGCTGCATGAGAAAAAAAAGTGATGTTTTTATCTTCTTCTTCTTCTTTTAGTTTCTATATAAACTCGTCGATATTCGTATTTCAATAACTATGAATTACTTCTTTTTCTTGTTTATCGTCTCGGCAAGTTTATTTCAATCGATTAAATCCGAACTTAAACAATGTCAATTAATAACTTATTATGAATGTAAAAATATTGGCTACAACCAAACATATTTACCCAATAAATTCAATCATCAAGATCAAAAAGATGTTGCACTTGTTGTAAGTCATAAGTTCGAACAGATGTTCGAAACGAACTGAGAAGAATAATTGATAGACATTAGATTTCAAGGTTAAACACGAACGAGGATCTTTTCTGTTGTTTGAAGTTTAACAACAACAACAAACACAGTGATTTACTAATTGTACATGTCATCATATTCGATCGTCAAGTGTTGAATAAAAGCATTTAGAGATTAATAAACAAACTCGTAGTCGTTGTTAACCGTTTGACATTTTCCTCGATCGTATAAATAAACAGAACATTATTATTCTTATAAGAAAGACAATTGTGTCAACAAAATAACATTCTTTTCTATGTCTGCAATATTTAGATCAATCAATTTACAGCATTGATTGCTGTTGGTTGTTCGGATGAACTTCGATTTTTATTATGTTCAATTTACATGCCATTATGTCTACCGAATTATTCGGAACCAATTCAACCGTGTCGTGAAGTAAAATTTCAAAAAGAAAAACATGACAAATAAGAAGAAGTAAATAATTGATTTTTAGGTTTGTGAACGTGTTCGTAAGCCATGTGAATCGTTCTATACTCGTTATGGATTTATTTGGCCGGATGCATTGAAATGTGAACAATATCCATCGAGTAGAGAGAATCCGATTTGTATGGATCCACGAAAGAATCGTCATTCGAAAATTGCACCTCGTCCATCGCAATCATGTTGTCAATGTAATACATCATTAGGCTATCGTTTAAGTGACGATGATCAATATTCCATGGTTCGAAAATGTCTTCCGCCATGTCATTCAGCGTATTTCTCTGATCAACAATCGAAATCATTGATTAACAATTGGTTAACTATATTGAGTATTCTTTGTGTTCTTTCATGTACATTAGTTTTACTCACATTCTTTCTCGATATGACACGTTTTAAATATCCACAACGGCCAATTATTTTTCTTTCATTATGTTACTTTTTCGTTGCATGTGGTTATCTAATACGAATTCTTCTCGGTCATGAAAATGTTGCCTGTCGATTAGATGATAAAGTAAACAAATTCTTTTCTTTCTTTTCTTCAACATTATTTTTTTTAAACATTTCTGTCTAGTACGATCCATCGTCGTATGTTCAATTAGTACGAGTATCGGGTCCATCAAATTGTGCGTTTGTTTTCGTTCTCATTTATTTCTTTGGCATGGCTTCATCGATTTGGTGGGTTATTTTAACATTAACATGGTTCCTTGCAGCCGGCTTTAAATGGTCATCGGAAGCCATCGCTCATTATTCTCTCTACTATCATCTTATTGCTTGGCTACTTCCATGTTTTCAAACCATCGCCATACTTTTTCTTCAAGGTATCGATGGTGATCCTGTGAGTGGCATTTGTTATGTTGGACATACGGATTCGTCGATGTTACGCGGTTTTGTTCTTTTACCATTGATATCATTTCTAACGATTGGCACGGTATTTTTATTGGCTGGACTGATTAGTTTAATGAGAATACGCAATGTTATGAAAATACAAGATCGAAGTAAAACAAGTAATCTTGAAAAATTAATGGTTCGAATCGGATTATTCGCTATACTTTATACAGTTCCAGCGACATTCGTATGTCACTTTGAAATAATAATACATCTATAAATTTGATTTTCCTTTCTGTTCAGGTTATTGGAATTTATTTTTACGAATTACGTTATCGTTCGATATGGGAAGATAATCTTCATTGTAATAGATGCCCTCGTTTGTCTTCGCATTTTCAATCGAATTGGATTCAACAGCCAAGTTTTACGATTTACATGTTAAAATATTTCTTTCTCCTTATCGTTGGCATTACAACAGGCCTTTGGATAAATCTCAATAGTAAAACATATTATAGTTGGAAGAGATTTTTCTGTTGTCAAATTTCATCCGAACATTTACAAGTACATCGTTATGGAAGTCATCAAAGTCGAGAACCGTTTGGAGTTAATTATTCTTATAAACATACGAAAATCAATGGAAGTAAATACTCACTTCCATCATCAAAACAAGTGCCTCTCGCGCATATCTAATACATCGACATTCCAGATTGTTGTCATCTGTATAGAATAAAATCGAACATATCGATTAGATAGACATTGTTTTTGTGTGCCTTCTTTCTTCTCTCTTTTTTTCTTCTTTTCGGTTTTTTTTTCTTCATATTTTTCTAATAAAATCTAATCAATAATCATTTTTTTTCTGCTTTTTGACATTTTGTTTTTGTTATTTCTTAGATAAGACTTGTTGATTGATGAGAAAAGAAGTTTCTTTAATGGATGACATTAATGCGATGATGAAATACGTTTCATTTAGATTACAAAAGTCAATGAATATCTACGTATATGAATGGATAAAACGTGTGTTCACGTGAAAACGACCGATGACAAATGACAGTTTTACGTAATCGATAAGAAAGAAGAACGAATTTACCATTGTTGAATATAATTCATTGACTAGACAGAAAGAAAAACAAATGAGTTCAATATTGATAGAAAGAAGAAAAAAAAAGTTTTATGTTACACTGAAACGTTTGTTAAGTTTGCCGTGTAAAAGTGGTCGTTGTGTTGACGATGTTTGTTGCCTGTAATCAATCAAATATCGACTTTTGACTTTTTTCGTTATTTAAAAAACAAAAGCAATATACCATTGATATTCTCGAGTTGTTCGATTTAAATTCTGATCACTTCCGCCTAGTTTCGTTCGTCGTAATGGATTGTACGTCCATGGCACGTACATATCATCTTGTCGAAGTGTTCCAACTGGAATATATCTTGGTTGATATTTCGGTTGTTGAACTTGTCGACTAACACCTAACGATTGTCGTCGTTCGATAATACGTTGACGACGTAGAGCTTCGTAGAACTGCGCTTCCATACTCATTATTTTTCTTGTTTGAGAAAAAGAACTCGAGCCTGAATATGTAATGTTTTCTTGTTAATTTCTACGAATGAATTTTATTTTGTTTTTCTCGCTCTTTCAATAGAGATTTTAGTTGCCTTGAGACATGATGTATTTATTTTAAAAAAAAGAAGTAGTAGAAGAAAAAAAAAGAAAGAAAGAACAAAAACAACAAGCTGAAAGAAATCAAACGACATCGAAGAAAAATAACAGAGACATGCCATTGTTTTCTTGTTCTTGGCGTTCGATAAAAGTACGTAGTGATTAATTAAAATGAATTAAATCGTCGTTTTTTTTCTTCTTTCTTTTGAACTTAGAATCCGCTTAACCTATGCATATTTTCTTTTTAAGAATCAGTTACGAGTGAATAAGAGAAACAAAAACAAGCACGTTAATTTTCAAGTTTATGCTAAAACTAAAAATATCTCTTCAAAATGTACTTCGTGATTTCTTTTTCTTTTGTTGAATGTTTAAAATAAATAAAATTCATCTGATCAATTCTCAATGACAACTGTGGATGTATAATGAACGAGAAAAAAAGAAGAAGAGAAGAAAAAAGAAACCGACAATAAAAGAATAAAGTCATCTACACAGCTACAAATCGATCTAGCACCAGCAGAAAAAAAAACAAAGAAAAAAAATATGGCGAGAGATAGACTAAGTTTGATTAAGTAAAGATAATTGTGATTTCAATTGTTTTAATTCTTGTTCGAGTTCATTGATACGATGATGAATATGTTCTTGTTCATAATGAAAATCCTGTCTGATATCACCATTAGGTGGTGCTTCGGATAATAAAGGAATGTGTTGCTGCTGCTGTTGTTGTTGTTGTTGTTCGGAGATTTTTGTGATTTGTTCTTTTAATTGATACGTCGTACATAATAGCTTTGGTACATCGACAACACGTAAATCGAGACTATCACTTCGAGTGGAATAATTATGTAGACTACGAGAAAACAAAAAAGTCAAGATAGTTATTTTTAATTCTTGAAAGACAAGAAGAAGAAAAAACATTACCGTTCACCAACCGATCGAAATGAATGAGTTTTCGATGAACGATGAGCTTCTTCGTAGACTTCTTCGGAAGCATTTAGTATTGCATATAAACGCTTAAATCGAAAGAAAAACGAAATTAAACAGAATCATTTCTGGAGATTTTTACTTGTGACATAAACATCCAACCAGGCCATTGTCGTTTTCTCCAATAAGGTACTCCATATTTGAATGTAATCCATTCGAGTCCAAGTACAAGAGCGCCAATAAGTATGCCGACAAGTAAAAGAATGAATACGCCTGTAAAACGATCGACAGATAAATCTCGATTCTAGAAGCAAAAAAAGAAAAAAATCAAATTCATTCGAAAGATTTTCTTTCCTTTTCTACTTCATTTAATCGTTTAATTTCACAATTTTCATAAATATACCAATCATCATGAAATCGTTGAATAATACCTTTGTCCATATATGATAATAAGATTTTCGTTATATTACTTTTCAAATTCGATTCAAATTTCGAAAAAGCTAATGACAAACCAAATGAACCGAAATTATCTCCACTAATTCGAAGTGATTTAAACACTTGACGTGTTATATAATATCTTGCCATGGAATGATCCATAAGTAGATGTGTAATGACACTTTTACTGAGTAAATCAATTCCTTCGGTATACGATGCGACATGATATCGACGAGGATAGAGCGTATAAGTAAACGAATTTCGAACATATTCTTCGTCGCTTGTATTAGCAACCAGACCGATTCGACATTTTGTATTGCCCGTACATTCATCCTGAAAAAAATATGAGGCGAATTTGTTTTGTTTGTTTTTATCTTGTCAACATACGATGATTCCTTTGAGAGTTTTAGATGTTTGAGTTTCAGGTAATTCAACCATAAATGCAGCTAATTTAGCAGTATAAATAGCAATAAAAACAATACCAAAACCACCCCAGACCTGAAATAATGAAGATATATTGGTATTTTCTATTACCAAACTTACATTGCCAAGAAATCGATTTGACCAACATTTAGGTGATTTTGTTTTAAATGTATGAGAAAATACAATCGACCAGCTGAGTGTCAATGCTGATGCTAAACTAAAAACTTTATGTCGTCGACGACCTTTCGGTGTTAAACTAAAAACAGAACAAAATTCAAGTAAATAATAAATAAAGAAAAGATTTCTCTTGTCTACCCATAAGGACTATGCCATTCGAAAAATGTTTCGAACAAAGCCGTAGCATTTAACACAAGAAAAATCATACACCAAGTTTGCCATGAAAATGGCTGAAGAAATGTTCCTAATAAAGGTCCAGTCGGAACTGGTGCAGTTAGAATAACATAGGATGAATGATAAAATGGTGGACTGAGATCTAATGAACGTGCAAGGAATGATTCGTAGGGTATAGCTGAAATTGATAGATGTGCACGGCGTGTTTGTAATGCTTGTGTTAATGCCAACCATTTGTTTGGTTTATCCGAGAAGACAAAGAGTTTAATACGTTTCAATGGTGAAACAAGATTTGAATCTTCCATACGAAGTAGAATTTTAATTGATATGCCGTAGCAACAATGTGGTGGCGAGGGATTTTTCGAACGGAAAAATAGCGCATCCACAGTAACATTCGGTGGAGGTGGATCGATTTGATGGCATGGTAAACCGTAATTACAAGGAAAATCTGCTGAGATCTCCGCGTCCGATACGAATATGTAAGGTGGTTCAACAACACCGATGACGATTGTTGTTTGAGGTGGAGATGGCATATCGAGATTAATGAATCGACAACCGCCACCTTGTCCTCGTTCGATAAATGCAATGATATTATGATAATTCGAAAGACTTGTTATAGTATTCGATGAACTTGAAATGAGATTTGTTGTGAGATTTTCTTGATTTGTCGACGAGGGCCTTTTGAGAGGATGAGTCGAACGACATGAATGAAAGAAACTATCAGCTCCTAAGACACCGGCTGAAAATGTTCGGGCTACGAGACCTTGACATGTATGCGCCGTGTGAACCTAAAATGTAATAAGAACATGAAGATGTTCTTTCACGAAAAACAATTTGTTAAAAGTCAATAATTACAAAGAATGTTGTTGGAACACGCCATAGAAGTGTCTTAGGTTCGAAAAGAATCGGATAAAAACCATTAGTAGGTCGCATGTCACAGCTCCATTCGGCATAATTTGTAAATAATCTTTTCAAAAAGTCAAAATAAAATACAATTCATTTCTACTCATCGATATATGAAGAACAAAGAAAGAACCTCGATTTTGCATCAATAAAAGCGTCGTGTGCTCCAAATAGAGTACTCACTTCACTTCCGAAGACAAAAAGCGAACAATAGAAAATATATTTGGTTTCTTACTTAATAAACATTTGTGTCTTTTTTATTTCTTGACTATCTAAACGATTATCACAGGTTGATGGACCGATCCATAATGACGACATGCCAGACATATTTGTCAAACGTATGTATGTTCTTAACGCACTGTTTAAGAGAATTTTCATGCTCGTACTTGGAAAATTCGAGAGAGTCTTGATTCGATTTTCTTTCGCCGTGTAAATATTGGGAAAAAAATTCGATTTTTTTGTTTCATATAAACGTGATGCAAACCACCAACTTGTTTGATTGAAAAGATACTGTGAAATTGTTGGCGAACCGAGTTCATTGATTAAACGAACAAATTGTAGTTCACGTTCAGTTGACATCAGACAAAGAATGAGGTCGACATGTATACGTGCAAGATCATAGATGATTGTTTGAGCTGCACGACGAATTTCTGATGTCAGTGATATTCGAGGAAATTGTGCTCGATAGATGATATGTTGTTTAGCTATACGAAGATAGGTCAAACGATATTCGATCATATCAAGTGAAACATCATAGATTAACGCAACTCGCGTGTAGACTGATCGAGTATCGAGAATATCTGCAAGAAATTTTGCATCAGCAATAGAATCCGACATAAGTTTGAATAGATATGGATTATGTGTTTTGCCTTGTACAACTTCATAACGATTTATTAATGCAATCGTTGGTATTTGTAATGAACGAGATATGAGATCGATTTCTTTTGTATATAAATCAGCAATTAAAATCGTATCACGTCGTTCATGTGCAATAATTGAACAGAGATTTTGAATTGTATACGATCGTGATTGATTGATAATGTCGATTTTTAAATTAATATCATGTGATTCTGTCAGATTTTTGACGTCATTTTTCAAACGAGTTTCATCCAGGGATGAATCGTATTCTCGATAGTAAATAATACGAAGGAATTTCTTTGTTGAATAATTCAATAGTTTATATTGTTCTTGTTGTTGAAAGAGAGTTTGTAATGACGATTTAGGCGAGTAGGAACTTTCTGTGCCATGAAGGCAAAATGAAAATAAATTGACAAACATGAAAATTAAATGTAGAAATGATTTTGAAGATAGATTTATCGGCGATGGCCGTTGATAGACATAATCGAACATAATCGTCGTCGAGTAGTCGATGAAGAAATTATTGGATGCAGCAGAGACGGCGGCATCGGGACGACGACAACAATCAGTAGACGTTTGCAAACCAAAGGCGACTGCAGTGTTGACAACAACAACAAATTGACATTCGCAAATGATTCGACTCGAGTACAATATACACGAAACTAGAACAATAAATATCAGTAGAATATTTCAACTTAAACAAACCAACAATATTCCGGAGATAGCAAGACTCTTTTCTTCTTCTTCTTCAATATATTGTTTAGCTTTTGGGACCGATCACATCAATAACATATAAGAGAGAGAGAGAGAGAGAGAGAGAGAGAGGAAAGCGATGAAAGCATCGTTGTTCGTCATCTTATACAACTAATATTTGAGCAAACGACAATGCCGTTTCTCATCGTTTACTAAGCACCCATTAAAGTTCAGTAGAAAAAAAGGAGAAAATTACTAATTGAATGATGTCTTTTCTTCTTTTCTTTTTCTATACTTCTACATCAATGGCATCTTTTACACCACTTGCTAATTAGGTGTATTCACATACTTTTACTCTTAGCACAGTTTATTCTCTAATAAAAAAGAAAATGTCTTGATTAATAAAATTTATATGCGGAAATAAACGAGATTCGAGGAGTAGATGAATATTAAGAAGTATTAGACAACATGACATGTGTTGAAAATCTTGAAAATGATTGAACACATTTGTATTTATTAGAAAAACAGACAAAAAGGAAGGCAATGATCTAACGAGCAAACAAAAATTAATCGAATTAGAAATTGACCTATGTGTGCATTCATATTTTCTTACAAAACATCAATCGTAAGAAACTTATCTTTGTATAGTTGAAGAGAAAAAAAATGAACATACTGACATACACTATGTTTCTTATTTCTTCGAAAATAATATTCTAATACTCTTAAGTCTCGATCGATCACAAAAGAAAGAGAAGATGATGATGATGATGAAGAAGACGGGGAAAGAGAGAGAGAGAGAAGAGATTGATGAAAGAAAATTGTAGTAGAAACGAAACCATTATTAATGCTAGAAGAAGCAATCATATCCTGACATACATGTATTGTTTTCTATTTTATAGACCTTGACACACACACACACACACATACTAAGCGTTTCTTTTCACTGACAAAAAGACAATTTGTTTATTTAGACTTTGTTTTTTTTGCTTGTTAGAAGAAAACAAAAGAAAATAATTAACTTAAGTGTATATATACATTCTCATTACGTAAATCTTGTTGTTCAAGAAGAAAAAAAAAAGTCAATCGAATGAAAAATTTGTTGATCTGGGAAAGATGAATGAAAAAGCAAAACTAGCGTTTCATCTGCTATTCTTAGGATTACTGATGCAAAAAACATTTACATCATTATCAAAAGTGTATATGCGTGACGAGCGATCAAGTAAGATGCCATTCTCTGTTCTCATGAAATCTTGTCTTCTTCTCACGCACATATCCTAGTCTCGTTCATCCACTTGGTTCGTCTAATGTTCGTTCGTTCGTTCGGATATGCTTTGCCTAATCGAATTGAAAATTTCTCTTCTTCTATCAGACCGATTTCTCAAAGTAAAGGATGTATTTCGGACTAGTCTTGTCTTTGATAGAACGACGACGACAACAACAAGTCGACATCATAAAGAACAACATGATGTGAGAATTATTTTGACACATTCATACTGATTGACTACAAATCAATGATTGATTCTGACGCGATGAGACAAGAACCACAAGGAAAAAAAAGAAAAGTCTCGACATACATGATCAGAACAAAAAAAACTGAGCAGAGAAACTCTTTTCTTCTTGTTCGATTTTGATAATGATGAGCTGTTTGCATGCCTATTTTCTATTGTTCGAAATATAATTGAAAATCAAAATAACAGAACGAGAAGATGATGACAAATCTATTGCTATGCTAGTTTCTTAATTTATGACTAGATTTCTTTTCTCTCTCTCTCCTTCTTAATAATTCAAATATTCCATTGAAAAAAAAAGTTTTATCGACATTCAATTGAAACAAATAAATAAATAATGATAACGAGGACAAAAAAGAATAAGAAGAGACAGAAAAGACGTCAAAAAGAAATGTTTCCTGTTTCGAGCTCATCTCCATTGTATCTAATAGGCTCATACGCGCAGTGACAAACAGATGTAGAAATAAAACTAGTGCGTGTTTTTGCCGAGCAAAAGCCGACTAGGTGACCATTAATAGAAAAAGAAAAAGAAGTTTCTTATTACATGGTCTGTTGTTCTCTCATTTACTTTTCAATCATACTGTATATGCAAAAGAAAAATAAAGAAGAATCTCTTATGACAAGATCACATAATTATTTCGCCGTCAATTGTGATTGTTATTGTTATTTTTTTTCTTCTCGATCGATGTATTTTAATTTTCTCAAACTTATTTGCACTACCATTTGTATACACGTCAAAAGATAAATCATGCACAAAGATTCTAATTTTGACAGGATAAATTCTCTTTCGTTTCTATTCACCTAGGTCATTTGCTAATCATCAGTAATAAAGAATATATATATATATATATATTATATATTCTTTTTCATACAACTGAATTAACAAGTGTTATTATTGTTCGCACTTCATTAACAGATCTATGCGCTCTAAAGATCTTCTCTAATATGACGATGAAGGAGAAAAGAAGACAAATGTCATAATTTAATTTATACGCTCGAATAAATCTGGAAACGAGCCGAAGGGTGAATATCTTCAAACAGCACGATATGCTAACACCCAATTGAAAACATATAAAATAATCACAGTAAGAATGAAGGAGAAAAAAGAATGTTGGCCAACAGCAGCAGACTCACAAATATATATAAAGCTAGTTTATTTGCATATCGGCATTTCTTATTGGTATTATCTTAGCTGAAGAAAGAAGAGAAGAAATGCACCAGTTGTCAGAAAATACCATCGACAATAAACCATTAAATTACGAGTGCATGATCATGCCTAGGGCTTCTTTCACTTCTTTATACGCTTATCTATTAATTTCGAAATTACAATCGTGTTCAATAGCTGGATAAAATTCGTATGATGAATACTGGATATTTATTTATTTATTGATTTTCCATATAGGAAACGATATAAACTATGAATTTCATTTCTTATTTTTCTGTCTTCGATGGATGTATTAAAATGAATACTTAATGATGAGTTTATTTGTCAATCAATCTTTACTTATGCCTGCATAAGTCAATATTTAGAATAAATATATGCATATTATATAGATAAACAAAAGAACAATTTATTTTCATTCTCTCATCGAAAAAAAATTCAGTTATCATATCAAAAAAAAAAGAGAAAGAATTCAACATTATATAAATTTTTATAAATGTATGAGTTCAGCTAAAGTGATTAATTACAATTCAGTATAAAAAAAGAAGCGAATAAATATAACAAATTAAAGATATGAGAAGAAAAAAGACACTCGTAGATTAGTATATGATATTATTTAAGATTAAAATAGAAAAAAAAAGAAACAAAGTAGCAGCATTTGATTATGAGGAGAACCATGAGATCATTTTCTTTGACTAGATCAATGGTCGTCTTGGCCAAAATGTTTGATTGCGTGCAAGTGTGAATTCGATTAATGTACTATTCATTCGATTGAGACTTGGCGTTATATAAAGTTCAAACCATTCATCGATGACATCTAATGAATAAAGTTCATTGAATTGTCCTTGTAAAATTTGTGTTGTTGAAAGTAAATCATTTTGTAACATAGTTAATTCAGCTAGACGAGAATCGAGTTCAGCACGACGTACAAATCGATGTTTTCGATTGTACGCTGGTGCAACCGTATGTAAAAATGTTAAACGATCATCTATCTGTGCTAATGTCAACGAAAGTGATGAAATACCTGACCAAATTGAAAGACCTAAATTATCAATTTATCAATAAATAAAAGTTCTAATTAGTTCTTCTTCGAACCTGGCAATGTTTGACATAATTGTGAATCTTTACCAATAGAATTCAATATTCCATCGCAATCATTCGTATATTCATTGATAATATTTTGTCCTGTATTCATCATATGTAAACAACCGATCAATGATTGATAAGCTGTTGGTAAGAGATCACATAATGGCATGAAATGATCGAAACGTGACCAACCAGTTAGAATAAGACCTGCATTGAATTGTGTTTTCGTTGTTTGAAGAAAATTTAACCATGCTTGATGATTGAGAACATGATGTGTACTATTGGTTTGCATAGAATAACGATTGAGACCACCTTTGTATGCGCTAGCTATCCAGAGATTGGGAAATAATTTCGAGTAGATATTCCAAGCTGGAGAATTAACATAGGATTCTTCGAATGTTGTTCGATAATACCAAGAAACAGGTTCGATTAGACCTTTTAATTCGTTTAACTAAGCACAAAACGAAGTTTTTTTTGTGCATCAAGACAAAAAACAAACAAATATTTATTTACTAGTTTTTCATTTGAAATAAATTGATCACCACGAATAACATCATCCCAAATGAGTATTCGCATGCCTGGTCGTAGCTTTCGAATAATACCAACAATACGTTTGACATGACTTTTCAAAAAAGAAAAAGATGAATTTGAGGAGAAAATTATGTTTCGAATTTTACTCGATATATCGTTGTGATGTATCCACCATAGAATCTCGACATTCAGGATGTGAATTCGTTAGTACAACTTCATCACAACCGATATGAATGATATTACTATTCGGATGAAGATCTAATGTTTGTTGGAGAAGATCTACAAGCAAATAATTTTCGATTCTTTGCTCTTTTCTCTGAATAACAAACCTTCGATGAGAATATAACTTTTCTCAAGACACGGTGTGATCACCATTGGTAAAGCAAGATCATCACGATATAATTCAAATTCACGTAATTTTAATAACCATTCCATATGACCGAACGTTTGAATCAATGGAATGACTTCCAATTGTTGTGCTTGAGCAGCTTTTTGAATGATTTCAATATCATTTTTCGTATAAGCAAATCGATGTGTTACCTAAAACAAAAATATTTTCTTTCCAAATTTGCTATTTCGATCTCTCACATTGACAAATCGTCCTTGTAATGGTAACATATCTTCATATTCAATAAGAAAACCTTTCACACCCATTTGTAATTTTTGAATAAATGAAAAAAATCGTTCGTAGAATTTTTGCGATTGAGGTGGTGCACCTTTGAGATCGAGATGTATGTACTTGGGTAGATCAGATCGAACTGTAACTAAATTCGATGCTTGCACTGATAACAAGGAATTCACTGGATTGGAATTTATTTTTATATCGATATGTTGTGCATTATCTTGAATAGCCGGTTTCAATGACCATTTACTTCCAATTGTAACAACAATAACAACAAAAAATACCAATAATAATAGTTCTGATAGACGACGCATTTTCATTGAAATTAAACGAGCAAATACAAATGCCATAATTAAATCATTGTATCTATCTTTTATTTATATGAAGAATATGTTGCGCTTTTTAATTTATTTTCTTTTGTTTTTTTTATATCTATAATTGAATGAAGAAATAGGGTTTACTCTCAAATTTCATTCGATTAGTCTATGTATAGACTCTCAGCATGCAGAAAATCATTAGTCTCAGACAATCGAAATCAGATTTGTGTTAACTTTCGTTTTCTTTTTTAAAAATAAAGACGATCGATCACATTTTACAGTTCTTGTTCGACAGACAGAAAAAAACGAAGAAAAAGGACGCTTGCTACCGTTGATATGCCATTTACTCTTGATTACACACATACACGTAGATTTATATATATAGATACACACACGCACAAGACATAATGAAAAGGAAAAAAACGTACTATGAACACATGCAAAGAGAGAAGAGCATTACAAAAATGAACGAGTTCACCATGATTTTGAATGTTGTGATACGATCATTGGTAATGTATATAGAAATATAGATATATACTGCAAAAATGCGATTTAGGTTTTATTTGTTTGTTTGTCTAAGGTTCATGAGCATATTTTTGAGTCCAATCACGAGCTAAAATTGCAAGATGTCGACTTGAAAGAAGCAGAGAAATACACGAACCTATTGCTTTAGCGCCTTTTTCATCGGCTTTCCATTTTTCAGCTACGTCAGCATCTAAGAAATCGTCAGGATTTGGTGCACTTAGAAGTGCTTGAATTGATAGAAGAACAGTACGAATCTGTAGAGCTGGACTCCATTTTTCTTTCAAACAAAAAAAAACAATACAGTCAAACAAATCATCAATCAATCAATTCCAAATCCTACCTTTGAGAATATCAAGACAAATTCGACCTAATTTATCTATGTTTGGGTGATAGAGTTTCGTCATAAAACGGACTTTGGGCGGTGCCATTGGATATTCGTCAGGTAAGAACAATTCGACCTTAAATTTACCACCTTCATAAGGACTTTCACCTGGTCCATCGATAACAACTTTGAAATAACGTGGATTATGTTCATCAACAGCTGCTGTTATACCGGGAACGGGTTCCTGTTGTAAACGAGCACTTTCCTACAAATATTTCATTCAATATAACAAAGTCACATTTTTTTCATGAACTCTGACCTTAACGATACGTTTTGTTAATGCACCATTATCGGACATTGTGTTGATATTTTTTGTATATATGAATTTAACTTGAGAAAAGTAAAATATCTGAAAGACAGAGGAAACAAAAAACAATCATTGATTCATCGTATTTTCGATTGGATTTTAATATAATGAAAGAGAAACATTCATCGGTTGTTACTTATTTGTTGTTTTTTTTCTTGTTCTCCCCACATCGTTCGTCTTTTTCTGTTGTTTTCTTTTCTTCCTCTGGATTCTCTGCTTCAAAAAGCGACATCTAATCAGCGGAGATTTACTTCGGAAGGTAAACTATGGATATTTGAGAGTTAGTTTTGGCACAATTCATTCCAATGCGAATCTGTTCGTGGAATATCAATGGTCTTCGATCATTACGACAGCCATTACGAACTGTACTTGATGAATTAAATTGTGATATAATCTGTTTTCAAGAGACAAAAGTGACTCGTAAAAACATTAAAATGCAAAAAAAATCAAAATTGTGCAATTAACTGTATTTTTCGTAGGACAAGCTCTTGCAGAAGAATATGCACGAGTTGATGGTTATCATACGTTTTATAGTTGGTCTCGAGTTCGGCAAGGTTACTCAGGTGTGGCGATATTCTGCAAAACAAATGTAACACCAATTCGAGCTGAAGAAGGCTTAGTGGGAAAATTGAATACGAATCTTGAAGATGGTCTACCCGGTGAATATCTTTCACTGGAGGAAAATGAATTGCAAGCAATCGATAGAGAAGGTCGTGCGATTATGACTGAACATGAACTTGAGTAAATTCGAGAGTTTTCAAATCGATTTGTTTGATAAGGATCTTTTTAAAATTAGGGATGGAACGAGTCTCGTTGTGATTAATGTTTATTGTCCTCGAGTCGATCCGGATAAACCGGAACGATTGACTTATAAATTGAATTTCTTTGCTGCCATCGAAAAACGTGCTCGAAGTTTTCTAGAACGAGGATGGTAATTAGGAAATATTCTCATGAATTAGCTCTTGGATACCATTTTATAGTCGAGTTCTCGTCGTTGGTGATCTCAATGTTTCACATCGAACAATCGATACTTGTAATTCACCAGATAATCTCGAGGTAACTCTCTCTCTCTCAAAAAAAGATGATCGTTTGTCTGTTGATAGTATTTCAATACAAGTCCATCACGTCTTTGGTTTTCGAATTTTTTGTCTGACGATATTTTTATTGATACATTTCGTTATTTGCATCCAACCCAACGTGAAGCGTATACCTGTTGGGAAACATTGTCAAATGCTCGAGTGAATAATTACGGTGTTAGAATTGATTATATTCTATGTGATGGAAAGAGTTCGAAAGAAGATTTAGTTGATTGTCAACATCGAACAGAAATTGAATCGAGCGATCACTGTCCGGTGACGGCCGAGTTTCGTTTTGTATTCAAAGATCGAACACTCGAGAAACCACCATCGATTTGTACGAAGTTTTGGCCGGAATTTAAAGGCACACAAATGAAAATGAATCTATTCGTGACGAAAACGAAACGAACACGAGAAGAAGAAAGCGAAATTATCATCGAGAAGACGATTATCAAACAATCAACGAAAAAACCGAAGTCATCAGATCAATCTTCACTTTTTCAACATTTTAAACGAATTACTGAACCAAAAATGCCTACTCCTACTGTTGTTGTTGTTGATGATGATGTGACATCAAAAGAAATTGAAGAAAAACCAAAGAATACTTCAGCATGGAATCAAATCTTTCGTCCTCCAACGCCACCACCTCTTTGTTCGGGTCACAAAGAACGTTGTGTTATTCGGCAAGTCAAGGACGCGTCATCAGCTAATTGGGGACGATATTTTTATGTTTGTTGCCGTGCTAATGGCGCGTCTGACAATCCTGAAGCACGATGCGATCATTTTCAATGGAAAGAAATCAAGAAAAAAAAACAATGAATCAATAGTTGTCTTTCTTTATTTTTATTTTGTAAATCTCAGGACAAAAAAAAATAGAATTTCATTATCAAACAATAATAATAAATGTTTCAAAAATCTGACTCAAATACGTGGTAAATGTCCACTGATTGGTGGTAATAATGGTGGTGGTTGACGAACGGATACTAAATAGAAAATCATTGAATAATTTAAAAAAATAATCTTTTCCATTTCATACCAGTAGAAGTCGGCCATCGTTGTTGTTGTTGTTCAGTTTCATTTGACTGCATCCGCTTAAAAAACTGAATTTGTTTGTAAGAATTGAAGAAATACGAGACTTACGCTATATGAATCAACGGAACCATCGAGACTTGGTAAACGTTTACGTTCATTACGTGGACTATGAATATTACCAACCGAAGAACTACGAATCAATAAACGATTGTTAATGAAAGTTTGAGATAAATATTGGCTTACTCATCAAATTGAGCGACTTGTGTGTGTACCCATTCGAAAACACGATTTGGACGTGATTGAGACGTTGACGGCGGTGATAAACCTAAAATAGTTGATAGATGAATGAATAATAAAGTTTTGACATATTTACGTTGGGTATTCGTCGTTGGTTTAACTGGATTGTTGAGTGAGTGTTGTCGACGAGCTAATCGTAACGATCCAGGTGGTTGTTCATTATTTCTTGCCATTTGTAAGCGCTGAAACGGATCCAAATGTTGCCGTTTCTGTTTTCGTTCAGCATTCCATTTCATTCTTTCGGCACGTTTTAACATCAAAGCTGCCGTCGTACTCGATGGTGTAAAACCCCATTCGGTCGCAATATTATTCGTACGAGTTGCTAATGACAATGGTTCGATGACTGGTTTAGCTCGTGATGAGGCTGCCGAAGAATTTGAACGAGAAGAACGTGGTCGAGGTAGTTCAGTAACGACAGTTGTCATTGGTTTGGCAAAGACATGTTCGTGAGATTGCCAAACTTGTCGAGTTCGAATAGCTGGTGTACGTGGTCGTTGAAAACGAGCATCAAATGCTGCCTAAAACACACGAGATTTATTCGTTTTTTTTTTGTTTTGGAGAGAAATTTACTTCATCGAATTCGAATTCGGTCAAATCGATTTCATCGTAGATTTGTGGCTGCTGTTGACTGTACATACGACGAACTTTGTGCATACGTTGTCGTACGGCAAAGCCTCGCCAATAAGTTTGTATCACTTGAGCTGCTCGATGTTGTTGGCACAATCTTCGTTCGATTAATTGACGACGCCAATGAGCTTGTAAACGAACGATATTTAATTCGTCTGGTGTTAAAACCGACGTCTCAGGCGTTTTCAAAGCTTCGATCACAATCGGTTCGATCACTTTCTGTTCGTAATATTGTTGACATTGATTGTGTATTGAATTGATAATATCAAACGGTTCGATTTGATATTGTTCAACAGTTTGTCGAAGTAAAATAAATAGTTGCGTGATATTCGAAAGAAAATTTAAATAGGATTCAATCGATGTTGTCGATTGAGGTAGAAGAGAAATTGGACTTTTCAATTCGTTATTTTTCAGTTCAAATCCTCCATCGGTTAAATCACATAAAACCGGATTCTGTTCAAGATTCAAACGAGCTAACAATGCGCTCGACTTGATAAAACGTTTTATTATCGATACATCTAAATCAATCATATTCATCAGTTTACTTTTAAACAAAAAAAAGAAAGTTTTTTTTTATTTGTCATTACCACTGATTTGATTAAAGCCAAGATCGAGTTCGTTCAACATGGGTAACTTAATCGTTGACAATTCTTGCAAACCATTGCTAGCTAATTTGAGATGTGTGAGAAAAGGTAACCAGGAACCAATCGACATATCATCGAATGCTGTTAAACTATTCACTGATAGATCGAGTTCATTCAAGAGAATAGCATTGAATAGATTTGGTATTTGAATCAATGCGTTTGATGTGGCTTTGAGTGTGACTAATAATGGACATTGATCGAGTTGTTCCATTTCAACAAGATGATTATCTGAGACATCGATGTGTAGCAAATGTGTACAACCTTGCAAACCAATTGTTGTTAACAGTTGATTACTAGTTGCAAGAAGAATATTGAGATTGGTGAGAGTTTCGAGACCATTTAAACGTGTTAGACGATTTTTTGAAACGTTTAAATATTTTAAACGTGGAGTATTGAGAGTGAGAAGAGATGTTATACGATTTCGAGAAAGATTTAAATATTCGAGTTGATTTAATTGAAGATGAATTTGTTCGAGCCAATTACCCTATTGAAATTGAAGAAGTTAGTTTTAAAATACAAAGATGATATTTACTTCAACATCGAGAATTGTCAATGACGAACAAGTTTCTAAGCCTGTTAACTGAACAAGTTTACATTGACGAAGAGTTAAATGAGTTAAATTTGGATATGTCGAACCGATTAAAGATAACGAACAAGGAGTAAGAAGTTGTTCGAGTAAAAGATAATGAATGTCTTTTGGAGCTTGATTTTTAGCTGCTTTGATTAATATTTGTGTGTCAATATCAGGTAATTTTCGAAGAGTACCACCTGCTTTACGTGATGGTAAATGTTGTCGAAGTTCTTCTGTTGACAACATCAGATTTGAATAGGTTGTATCACGAGTTTGTTGAGCCCAACGACGAGCTTCATTTAAGAATGAATAGATTGCTTTGATTGGATGTTTTCCTTCAACTGACATTTTGGGTGGTGTTGCTACTCTTGGATTTTCAACCATAGTTTCCTTTTTATCAATATCAGGTTTATATTCAGGTTGAATTTCCACTGGCAATGGAGGAGTCTCTGGCTTATTGTCGATTTCAGGTGTTAGATTTTCATTTTTACTAACGAATGTATCCGATCGAGTGATGGGCGCAGATGGTGGCATTTCTTCATTTTTACTAGCGAATGTTTCTGATTGTGGAATAGATGCAGACGGCGGTCTTTCTTCGATTTTACTAACAAAAGTATCCGATCGAGGAATAGTTGCAGATGGTGGTCTCTCTTCGACTTTACTAACAAATGTATCCGAACGATTGACGATGGGTGTTGGAACACGTTCGATCGAAGGCGGTGCAGGAGTTTCAGTTGGCTTTTCAAATGTTTCAGATCGAACGACTTTTTTCGATTTTTCTCTCGGTGGTTGATCGGGGACTATCGTTGGAACAAAGTCAGCAGGATCTTCCATTTGCATAATCTGAGCTGTCTGTGGTGGTTTGATTTTACTTTTCTTAGGTGGTTCTTTTTTAGGTAAAATAATTTCTGAAAAGAAAAAAGTCAACTGGTTTAGTAAACAAAGGAAATGATTTACCTTTAACTGGTAACGGTGTTGTTACACGATTCGCAGTTGGCTGTGGTATTTCATTGACTTGTTCTTCTTGAACTTCGGTTAATTTCGTTGCATTAGCCAATGCTTCTTGTTCTTTTTTCTTACGATTTTTCGCAATCGTTTTCAAAACTGGTGCGACACGTTTTTGGATTTGTGGATAATATTGTCGATGAACACTATTTTTATACGTATGTCAAGACATATTGAGATGATTATGTTTTAAAAAGACCTACCGTTTGCCTCGATACCATGCTTGAATTAGAGTCGCCATTTTATTCTGTCGTTCAAGAGTCAAACGTTCTTGTTCACGACATAGATTTTCAAATTGAAGTTTTTCATTTTGTGTTTGACGAACACTTTCATCTAAATTTTCCTAACAAAAATAAAACAAAATAATCTTCTTTTTTGTTTCGACAAGCATCTCGAACTTGTAAACGACGATATTCTTCAGCTAGACGTTCCTGTTGTTCTTGAAGAACGGCTGCGTAACGTTCTTCTTCTTCCTTTCGTCGTTGTTCAAGCAACGCTAATTCATCGAGCATACGTCGATGAGATTCAGCGAGACGTTCATCATACAATTTCTTATTCGGATCTTCTATTGGTTCTCGTGAAGTCGGTACAGCCGATTCATCGGCTTCAGTTGACGGCAGACTATGTTCTGCAACTGGAATCGTCTTTTCTTCGATATCCGTTATTGTTTCTGAAGCAATCGAAGAATTTAATGATGTTGATTCTTCTGCATTGATACTTTGCAAGATCTGAATAGGGAAAAATATGATCTTATTCTTCTTGGAATGTAACATACTCGATCTAATTCTTCTCGTTCAATACCACAATTCTGTGCAACTTTCGATTGTATTTCATTTTCATATCCACCAACCGGCTTTTGTAATAATTCATCGATTTCCGAATAATCGATTTCATATCGATGAAAATTACTATTAATCTCATTTTCGAAAGCTGCCAATCGTTCGCGCATATCACGTTCTAGAATTCGTCGAGTTTCATTGATTTCTTCTTCTCCTTCGTGAGAATCCGTTGTCTCTTTCGTTTCATCTTCATTGACATTGACATCATCAATCGGTTCATCGAGTGAAAGTGCATCGAGTTCTTCTTGAATCAATCGATCTAAATCAGCATCATCATTTGTTTCCATTTTGTCATTGAAAATCTTTTCAATCAAATTGCGTTTTTTATACACATGCCATTAAATGATTCCTTTGAAATGAGTAACTAAGTTTTCTTTCAACAAAATTCATAGATGGACATAGTATCGCTCGACTCGAGCGTGAGTACTGACTGACATCTGCATGCCGGATTACTGTCATTGCTTGAATAAAAAACGAACAAGAATTTCTGTTTGTTTGTTTTTTATACATTAGTACTCATAATCAAATTTCTAACTGAATCGTTTAGTTGAATTGAACAATATGTCACGTACTCAACAGAAACTGCAAGCCATGACGGCTCAAGAAATGTTAATTCAAGAAAAAAAACGAATGATCGAAGAAAAAATGAGATTAGAAAATGCAAAAAAACAGCATCTCGATACCAATGGAAATAATGCTTTTAAAAATGACGGTTCATTTCTTCAACAATTTCAAAAGACACAAGGACAACTAACGACTCAAACTCATGAATATCAGCCACCACCACTACCACCACCGCCTTGGCTGCCTCCACCATTTCCATTCAATCAAGCTCCATTTTTACCACCACCTCCACCTCTACCATTCCTGCCATCGCCTGATCTTCTTTCGAAAATGTTTCAAACACCTCCTCCACCTCTGCCAGTTCCTGCTCCCGATAGCAAACCTGCATCAATCACACCTAAAATCAATATCAAAACTGAAGATCTCTACGATCCATTACAAGCAGAAGAAGATGATGATGCTAACCTTTTAATGAACATCAAAAAAGAACCTACAACTAATTCCAATCGTAAGTCATCGATATGTACACACGTCAATTTTGTTTTTTTTCTTCTTTCCCATATTTCATTCTAAATAAAACCAATGATTAATGCCGTGTTTGTCCAGTTTCTTCCCTAGAACATGAACAACAAAAACATGATACCGGTGGAATTCGTCGACATCAAGTCGCCACCACTTCGACCGATCTTTCTACTTCGTCGGCGTTGTGGTATATATAAACATTTTGGAAACTATGAGCTATTATTTTTTTTCTTCGATCTCTATTTTCTATGTTAACTAATTCGGTTTGTGTTTTTTTTCTCTACGACTAGGTGGAAGGACGACGACGACGACAACGATGATGTTGAACATAAAGGAAATTCACGAAAACGTAAATCACGTTGGAGTTCGTCTACTGTAAAACAAGAACCGACTGATATCAAATTTATGCAGCAGATTCACGAAGGTTTGTTTCGATGGAACTCTTTTCTTGCATTGATCTCGATATTCTAGCAACGGAAAAAGCGAAGAATTTTGTCACACAATTAAATGAACAAATGAAATTGTATCCCGAAGGATACGATGGAACGAAAATGAGTGAAGAACAACGTGGGCAATATGTCGAACAGAAAGAAGTAATGAAATAAATTTTAAAAAAAGAACGATCGAAATAAAATCAATTTTTTTCGATTTTCAGCTTCAATCAATCTATCAAACAATGATGGTTAAACGACGAGAACTCGAGAACATTGCTCGACAACAACAACATAAATACGAATACGATTCTGATGAAGAAATCGATGAGGAGAAAGGCACTTGGGAACATCGATTACGAACTCAAGAAATGGACATTACACGAGGTAGACTTTCAGATTGAATTCAAAAAAAAAACTAAGGCAATATATCAAATTGTAGAATGGGCTGTTCAACTCACAGAAATGGCTCGTGGTAAACATCATATCGGTGATTTTATGCCTCCTGATGAATTGGAAAAATTCATGAAAACTTATTCAGTAATCAACAAATGAAACTAATTGATTTAATGTCATGTGAATATTGTTTCTCTAGACTCTGAAACAAGGTCAAACACCTGATGTATCCGATTATCGTGATTTTAAAATTCAAGCGGAAAATATTGGCTATCGTTTATTAGAAAAATTCGGTTGGAAAGAAGGAAAAGGTTTAGGAAAAAATTCTCAAGGTATCACTGATCCAATTAATAAAGGTACAACGCCCATCAATCACGCTGGTCTCGGTCAAGAACGACCATCGGAATTAGATCGAAACGATGACGAATATCAAATGTACAGAAAACGAATGATGCTTGCATATCGATTTCGACCAAATCCATTGAACAATCCACGTCGTGATTATTATTGAACATATTTCTTTTTTTTTCTTTTTTTTTTGTATCTTTTACATAAACGATATCGTATCAATCAGTCAGTCAATCGCCGGAACGAAATTTATTTCCCAGGACAGTTCGATCAGATGAATTTTCTTCGATGTTCAATTTCGATCGAAATGAATAAAGAGAGAAAAAGCTGATAATAAACAATGCAAATACAAATCAATGCTCTATATTGGACACCAAAAAACCAACGGCGTTCACACAAACACTTGACACTAAAGTTAATTTGAAGTTCATCATAACAATAGGAGGTGGTTCAGAGAGAGAGAGAGAGAAAAATCATCATCAAAGCGTGACGTATGATAAATTATCATCTCATATATTTCCTTTTCTATTGGTTGTCTTATTCGATTGGTCAATTGAAACTATTTCGTCTCTCCTACCTACAAAAATTGACATCGATTCTCTTCTTCATGTCATTCGATTAGCACCTGTTGCAACGAAAGTGTGAACATCAGCACATTGAAAATGTTAACACCACTTGCTATCAAACACGAAGATTTCAACGGTCCAACTTCGAACGAATACTACTATTCTCAACCACATTCACATTACTATCATCATCATCAACAACATTACTATACGTTCTCACCAACCTATTCACAAATACCTCATCATCATCATCATACAAATGAAGAAAATGCGTATTTTTCAACTTATGATCAACAACCTTATTCACAAATGCCATCGAATTATAATTATGATCTATCGCCAGTTCCTCAATCACCTTTGGATGGAGCTTGTCGATCGGATTCAATCGTTGTTGAACTACTCAATCGACCTTTATGGCTCAAATTTGCTCCACATACTTTGGAAAATATTATTACTAAACGTAAATCATTGGCATTGATTTTCGATTATCTTTAGTCTTTCTTCTTTTTTTACTTTAGCTGGTCGTCGTATGTTTCCAACATTGGAATTTAAAACCTATGGATTGAAACCGGAAGCAACGTATGATATTTATATTGATATGATCTTAGTCGATGAAAATCATTGGAAATTCAATTCAGGCAAATGGATTCCATCGGGTCAGACCGAACAAACTCATAAGAACAGTAAATCGATTTTGTTTTGTTTTTTTTTCAAACGAGCATAATTCTATCGAGTAGTTTTAGATCATCGTTATTTACATCCAGATTCACCAACAAGTGGAGCGCATTGGATGCGAAATGAAAAGATTTCATTTTCGAAATTAAAATTAACTAATAATAAACAATTGGCTATTAGTCAACGACAAAATCAAGTATGGATTTTGATCTCTAATAATCATAACATGCTCTGTCTTTTTGTTTTTCTAGATGACAGTGATTCTGAATTCAATGCATAAATATATGCCACGTTTACATATCATTGAAGTGAGCAGTCGAACTGGTGACCCACCTCATCATATATTTACTTTTCCTGAAACACAATTTATTGCTGTTACAGCTTATCAAAATACGGACGTAAGTTATATTCGTAAAAGGACGTCTGTGAAACTTATTATTTTCTATGAATAGATTACACAATTGAAAATTGATCATAATCCATTTGCTAAAGGTTTTCGTGAAAATTCTGATCAAACGTATGTTTTTTTAATTATCTTTCAATCATTTGACAGTCTATTTTTCTTATTAGAACTCATTATGAGTCATATGCATATGCTCCTGAACATGGAACTGGTTTTTATGAAACAGCGTATGACTATCAACAACCTCACAAAAAGAAACGGCATCATTGATTTTTCCGACAACTTTTTCTGTTGTTTTCTAAATTGTTCTTTTCATTGTACAAAATAAACTATTTTACAATACATCTGCAATCGCAAATTTTTCCTTACATATCGATTAAACTTTTTATTAGAATGAACAGTCAATATTTTATTCGTTCCGAAAAAATCACTTTTTGAAGTTGTTCTCGCATACACAATCATTTTATTCACTTCTGTCTAGATTTTATGACATACTCCATACCATCCGTAATCATGATAGGTAACGCGATAATCATACGGAGATAAATAACCTAAGTTCGTCATTTTCGAGCGTTCAAGTATCACCAATGGCAATTATATCCAACTATTTCAGATCACATCAAAGTTAAACAGAACATGTGATAAACTATTCATATAACTGGTTACACTTACGAACCATCAAAAGTTACTGTATCGACGTCATTGGCTCAATCAAAATCCAACGAAACTTCTCAACAACAAGTTCATGTATGCTACGAAGGTGCCACCACTACAGATTACATGTAACACTTATAGTACGTCAAACACGATCTAAACCCACAGCAAGAATGAACTGTTTGACAATCACCTCCATAAATATCATAATGTGTCTTCAACCAACACTTGATTTTCTATCGCATGACATTTGAATACAGCTAAAAATTTATACATTCAAAATCTAATGTCCACTTCATGCCGATGAAGCCAAATATTCGTTACAGTGTATCAAGTACAAAATGACTAATCTATACGAAAATAATATCCACCAACAACTCCAATTGCCGTACTTCTAATAAACAGTAATAATCCACTTCGCACCTACCAGGTATCCGAATTTTCACGACGATCATCCAATTCAATAGTTCTAGTTCCTTCAAATATCAATATACTTTACAAAAGTACTAAATATGAATCAACAGAAACGAACGTCCGTCACTACATCTACGTTCAATAAATACTACCACCCAGACAACAACCATACACAATAAGTATTCAATAAAATCATATAAAAATCAAACCGTTCCGATCAGATTTCAATTCATATATCCTCTTCAACTCCAGCAGCTATACAGCTTACAGAGCACACCTATACAACACGACCGAATCACACAATTTTCAAAATATTTTCGTTCACATATTACACTCTAATATAATCACCG
>ERZ778019.1348-NODE-1348-length-34146-cov-13.003579_pt1 | contig 34146 bp, 33 predicted proteins | sample MGYA00375749_ERZ778019 | MGnify/ENA primary metagenome ERZ778019 (study PRJEB29350, sample SAMN05389821) | bioreactor metagenome | isolation source: Ammonium sulfate bioreactor | place: South Africa: University of Cape Town | collected 2014-03-17 ... | reverse complement strand
ATCACAGATGATGATACTCGACATCTTAGTCAAACATTACAAGATAACAGAGTAATTATAATCTCTCTTGTGTTCTTGTATCGGTATTCTTCTTGTTCATAGACACTGACTCAACTCGAACTGACTCATAACTACATCGAACCTGAAGGTACTCGATATCTCAGCAAAGCATTGCAATGCAATACGGTACTATCACACCTATGACTCTTGGTTTTTTTTATCAAACGACATTTGTTTCTTGTTCTTTTTCATAGACACTTACACAACTGAATCTAGTTGCTAATAAAATTGGAAGTGACGGTGCTCGACATCTTAGTCAAGCATTACAATATAACACAGTAATTATAATTTCTCTCGCGTTTTTTGTATCGTTACTGTTCTTCGTTGTCATAGACACTCACACAACTCAATTTGGGCTTCAATAATCTTAGAGTTGCAGGTGTGCAATATCTCAGTGAAGCATTGAAATACAACAAAGTCTATTTCTCTGTACTTGTTAATTCCTGTCAAATCTTCTTATTTCTCTTTTCCATAGACTTTGGTTCGACTTGATCTTTGGGGTAACTGCATTGAAGATGAAGGTATTCACTATCTTAGCAAAGCATTACAACATAACACAGTAATAACTGTATATTTATTATTATTTCTTCATTTGTATCGAATACTGCTTTGTTTTCATAGACGTTGACGGAACTGAATCTTAGTTGGAATCATTTTCGATCTGAAGGTGCTCAATATCTTAGTGAAGCATTGGAACACAATACAGTATTATACTTTTACATCTCTAATTTTTGATTACTTTTGTCGATTTTGTACAGGCATTGACTAAACTCAGTCTTGGATATAGTAAAATTGGAAATGAAGGTGCTCGACATTTCGGTCAAGCATTGCGACACAACAAAGTAATTATCTATCTATCTACTCGTTCAATTTGCTTCGAAATAAGTTGATTACTTGTCTGTAGACACTCGCACAACTCGACTTGGAATTTAGTTATATCAGTGGTGAAGGCGCTCGAAATCTTAGTGAAGGATTGCAATATAATACAGTAATTTGTCCTCTATCTGTATTAACAAGTTTTGTTTTCTTTTCTCGTTTGAATAGACACTGACACTACTCTATCTTTATAATAACACGATTGGAGATGAGGGCAAAGGATACTTCGGTGATTCAAATCGAATGATTGTTGATCGTTATGTTTCGTTCTGGTGAATTGTTTCTTTCTTTTATGAGAAAAAAATGATCAAGAAAAATAACAACAAATTAACTAAAGAAATGTACATAGACTATATATTCGAAAGGAAAGAACGACAAAAAACAGATATCAAATCAATGACGAAAGAGAAAAAACATCTTCTCAACATACCAGAAATACGAGTTATCTTTTTATTTCTTTTTTAAATTAATCTTGGCGAAGATTTTCGCGTATTCCCAATCTTTTTTTATCTTGAAACGACGAAATCTTTTTCCCTGCAATAAAATAAATAAATAAATAAATCAACATCAACTAACGTACGATACAAAATTAATGACAAGAATCTCGAGCGCTGTCACCTTCTATAATAATGAAGGTGGTCGTGTTATGAAACCGACATTTTTACACTTCGAAAAAGAGAAAGTTCCCGAACGAACGATTTATAACATTATTTCTAAGTACGTCACGTACAATATCACTGAAATACGAGCCTCACCGCCTCGACTGTTTGACCGAAAACGACGTTCCCTATGTCACTCGCTCTCAGAACCCGCCCAACATTCCTCAAGGCCGTCCAATCGAATCGCTGTGGTCCATTACCGAACGGTCCGTCTATGAGAGTGGATGGGAAGCGAAAAATCTTAATTAGCTAGCCAACCGGGTCAAGGCTAAGATCAAAGAGCTTGACCAAAAAATGGTGACAACGATGGTTCAAGTTCAAGGGGTTCGAAGCAAGCTTTTGAAAATGTATAGGCAGGGTGATTTTTCGATTTGTTAAATCGGTTGTACGATGCGCATAGGAAAGAGTCCGACATTCTTGCCATTACTTTTGCATCGTACGTTATGAAGCTAACTTACAGAATTCAATGCAAAATAATTCAATAAATTCTCCTAAATCGTTCTTTTCTGTGTTTATTTGATCATTCAAGGCACGAAATGTCTGTAAACGATTGAAACATAGATTTGCGAGCATACGAACAGCTTGTTTTTCTTGATGTTTATTGGGATGACGATGGTGACTTAACAGCAAACCAACTATTGTCTCATCATTGATTGCCCCATTTTCAAGGAGACGAATAATCGATGATGTCGTTTGCGAAGAATCGTGATCGTCATCAACAAGTTCGTTCGAGTAAAGATTCATCAACAACGAATCAGCAATTTGTGCCATTAGACAACAAGTCTATGCATATAAAAGAAAGTCATGCGTATATATATATAGACGAACTATTTGGTGTCTTTTTTCTCTTTCAAGCTAAGCACCAATGAAAAATAAGCAAAAATTGATTCCACGCGAGTTGTAGTGCAAAAGGTCAAGCAAGCGAATGTGACTAAATAGCTGCATGGCCGTCAGGTTTCGTTTTTCTCTTCCACAAAGTACGACAACCAATCTTAGACTCAATCTATCTATTTGTTTGTCCATCTTTAGGATACAAACGAAAATAATCAACAGGCGTACATGTTTGTAATGTTCAATTTCAGTTCTCAATGCTGCGACAGTATCTTCGAATTTTTGCACAGTTTCATCTCGACGTAGAAGATTGTTATCGGTACTATTTGCTAAAAGAGAATACAGTTGACAAGATACAAAGTAAAACGATCTCTCACTTGAAAGTAAACGAGTTTCTACTACTTGTTTAACTAATTGTGCTTGTGAAATATCTGACAATTTAAATTGTTTGCAACTGTGATCGACTTTTCCGAATACACACAAGATTGTGCCTCGTTCAACTATATCTATAGAAGTATTTTCGATTTTGAATGTATTCTCGTCGAAATATTGTATTTCAATATTCTGATTTCCATCATCAACATTTATAACTTTCGCAAGCCAATATGAGCCTAGTAAAGATAAAAAAACATTGTTGGAGCGAGAACTATAGATAGCGAAAGGTCGATTGACGTACCATGCACATTAAGAACTGCAATCACTGAGTTCTTTTCAACAGATAAACTTTCTTGTTCTGACATAATATTATGCCAATGTCTATCAGACGTTTATATATAATAAGATGTCGAGAACCAATACTTCCTACTTTCGATTCAAGACTTGGAAATAACTAATGCACTTTGAATATAAATAGATCTACATATAAAGATTATTACACAAACAAACAAACAAACAATCAATTGACTATTCGATTATCGATTTGTTATTTCGATACCCTCATGAAAACGTCTAACAATAATTTATCAGTGGCATCTATGATTTTGACTTAGTATGAGCTATTAGCTGCCTAATTCGACTTCGAAAAAATTTTGAACTTTTTTAAAGTATGAATTATTTTATAACTGTTTTCGGTTGGATGCGACCTGAATTATATTCGAAGTCGAAGTCGAATCAGTTATCTCATGTTTTCTTGATGTGTCTACATCTTAAAGCTTAAAGTGTTTTATAGATGCATTTTGTTGAAATCTTTGAGAGAATTCACAAAGTCTTTGAAGAATTTATGTAAAGTTTTTTAATGCACCTAATATTCTATTTGCGAATAAAGGACAAAAGTATTTCATTTTTTGAAAAAATCTTCTTTTTCGATTCGACATGTTTAATTCAATTACAATGAGATTGTTTTGGTTTTATATTAATGTATCTTTCGAATAGAATTTCTTTTCTGATCGATTGAGATCCTATTTCAATAATTTATTTCAATGATTAGATGATGAATAAAAATTTAGCTAAAAGGTTAAAGTGTGACAAAAAAAATGTACATTGCTTGTATTTCAACTACTGTCTAAATATGAAAATTAATGTTCGAATTTGCCGGAAACATTGGCATCATGCATCAAACGAATAATATCTTTTCGTGTTAAAATTCCCAAAAGACGACTAAAAACAAACAAAACTATTTCTCGGGGAAAACGAAAAGAAAAAAAAGTTTACCCATTTTTCGTAACAAAAATTTGTCTACAACCGAGTTTTCTAAACATATCAACAACTGCTTCCATTGGTGTTTGATCCGTAACAATAATCGGTGCTCGATCAACTAATTTATGCAATTGTAAAATTCTCGATGCTTGCAGAGCTAAAGAAGCACGACGCATTCCAATATTCGATGGTTGACCTGATTTATTCAAATAATTCGACATTGATACAACTGAAATCTTTCGATTCAATATCGGTTTCGGTTGTTCCAATGCAGTTTGTGTTTTACGTGATTTAAGTACAGCTAAAAGATCTCGTCGTTGAACTTGTCCAACAATACAAGGAAAATCTTCACTAATAATAACTGGATAAATCGAATGTGGATAACGTCGAACAAGTGTATCAATTTGCGCAATTGTCATTCCATCTTGTGTTATGCAAGCTAATGGCATTGGCTCACCTGTTCGTGATGCACGTATAGCTTCACCAGCTTTTAAATCAAATCGAAAACTCTCTCGATTTTCTAAATACGGATAACCACTTGATTTCACATTTTCTTCATAAATTCCATCGCCAAATGCATCGCCAACCCATTTAGCTGTCAATGCCGAGATCATCAATGGAACAATATACGATAGACCACCGGTGACTTCACTCATAATAACAACAAGTGAAACTGTCATTCGACTGACACCACCGAGAAATGCACATGCACCAACAACTGCATACAAACCAGGTGTGACACAATGTTCATTGGAAACACCACATTCATGTCGTAGAATAGCTAAATGTTGATTTCGAAAAGCGATTTGTTCAGTAATAATGCCAAATAAACGACCAGCAATGGCGCCTATTGAAATACTTGGAACAATTAAACCTGCTGGAACTTTTGTACCAGCTGTAAATATAATAAGTGTGATTTGAACAATTAATGCCCATAACAATTGCCACAATGCACGATGAATACCTGGACCAGCTAATGCTGCATACAATTTAGCTGTTGCTGTTCCAATTGGTTTATCTCGATCATAATCACTAAAAAAAACAAAATAATTCATCTTTTTTTTAGTTGTACGTAAATCTAACCATAGATCCATATGATCATCAACATGGCATTGAGCAACTAAACGTTTGATTAATTCGGGCATTGTTAAACGTAAATAAAGATTTGGATAACAAATAATCGCTGTTATCAATGTTAAAATGATGACTTCAGCACGTGGATATTGACCAATTCGACTTTTCTTTTTATATTTCAACCAACGCATATTCGATTTAATAAATAAAGTTCCCCAAAGACCGCCTATTGCGCCTAAAGCAATAAATGGAATGACTTCAAATGTTGCCCAAGGAAGATTATATTCAACTGGAAATTGAATTTCATGTCCATTTCCATACGGATTTATTGTTCGAACAACAAGTGCGCCAATCATACAACAGAAAAATGTTCGCCACAAAGTTTTATATGGAAAATAATAACTAATCTCTTCTAAACTAAATAGAATTCCACCGATAGGCGCACCAAATGCTACAGAAACACCGGTTGCTGCTGCAGCTGAAAGAATTTCACGTTTACGTGCTTCATTATTTCCATATTTGGGAAATAATTCTGTTCAAAGAAACAAATTCGTTTTTTTTTTAAACAAAAAAACAAAATCGAAGTTGTTTTACTTGAGAACAGATTTCCACAACAACATGAGATATGAACAAATGGACCTTCTTTGCCAACAATAAGACCTGCACTTGTTGCAAAAATCATGCCAAGACTTTTAATTAGAAAAGTCCATTTGCCCAAATATCCGTACATAATAAAACCGGAGAGAATTGTCTTAATTTCCGGGATGCCCGATCCACTCGCATACGGAGCTGTATTAACAACAAGAACAACAATAAATGTCCCGTAAATAACCGACCAAAAAGTAAACATAAAATAACGAAAAAACCAAGCACTCGCAGATGCTGCACTCAAACCGAAAATATCCGACCAACTTTTCCACTAAAATCAATCGAAATCATTCGTTTTTACAATTCATAAAGAAAAACAAAAACAAAAACGAACATGTTCACATAATTCATTATGAACGTCATCGAATTCGACGTCTCTCGATCCCCAACAGCATTGTTCTCGATTAAGCCAAAGAGCAGGTGCGCAAACACCAGTTCGCCAATGACTCATCCATTTAGCTCCAATATCAACGAAACCAGCAACAAGACCTACGAGCAATGACAAAACAAAACAAAAGATGAGAAATTTATTTTTTTGAAAATACCAGCAGATACACCAACGAGAAACACACAAATCCATCCACTCCATGAATCAAACCAAAAGATAAGTCGTTTTTTCCAACCATCGCGTCGTTGTGCGCGAATATTTCGATGACGAATACGATTTCGCATCAAATCTTTTAACCAATCGATTGTTTCAAAATTTTCATAATGTTTTCGAACAACATAGGTCACATCAGTGACTAAAACAACAACAAATAATGAACATTCATCTATCAAAACAAACAAACAAACCATGATTTTGATCATTCGATGATTCCGTTGTTAGACTAGTTGGTCCATTATTTGTATCCAACAATTGAACTGCTGTTGTCCCCGTATGAAGATCAGCTGGATGTTCAATCTCTTCGCCACTATCATCCTGATCAATTTTCGCTAAACCTCGATGAGTTTGATGGCCAACTCCATCATCATCATCATCATCATCATCATCGTCTCCTTCGACACTTGGCACTGGCGAAAGATTAAATCGTGCATGACTATCCATGGATGGTTCACCTTAAAACAAATCCAGAGATCAATCAATCAATCAACAAATCTTTGTTCGACATACGCGACACTTTCCTATCTTGATTCGTACCACCAACACCACTTGAAGATGCCATTTACGCTTCGAACAAACTGCCTATCACAAGTTAATCTTCAAAATAGACAAAAAAAAGGTTCGCTTGATATTTGTTGTCTCGTACGAGTATTTGAAATGATTGTCTTTCTATCACATGAAAGTAATCATCATTTCGATGTTTTTCTTCGTTCTGCTTTTTTTCCTTTCCTATTTTTCGTCACATTTTTTTTCACGTCATTGCAACTTTCTTTCAACGCAGAAATCAAACGAATACGATTCATGCATATTGACGTAATTTGTTTTTTGTACCGTACATACACAATAAGTGAAAAGCTAAAGTACCGATTACTCATGTGTTAAGACATTATTTCAGTTTATTTTCTATTCCAATATCCAAACAAGAATATCGTTCGATATATGATATCGATCTTTTTATAGTAATTGCAACAGTTTATTGACGTCAAAAGAAGAAGAAAAAAAAGTATTTTTTTCTTATTTTCAATGTCTACTAATTATACATTATGAAGACCGTCGGCTTTGATAACATCAATCAATTCAATTCACCTCGAAAAAAAACGACTTACGAGCTTTTTTCTCTTTATTACCTTGGCACATCTCAATGCAAACAATTTGACACAGAAATAAACCGCTCTTAGCAAAGACAAATGACTAAAATTTCTATACAAAATAAGCCTTGATCTGCAAGCAGTGATTCGCTTTAACTATTCTTTTTTCTTTAATTTGTTAATGAATTCGATGAAGGACAAGCGGTGAAGGTGATTTCAAAAGAAGTAGTTTTCTTTTTCATTTGACTTATCTTAATTGAGTTGAAAGCAACTTCACGATGGAATTTGAATATATTGATGAACTGTCAATTGATGAGAATTTAAAATGTTCAATTTGTAATGATCCTTTTGAAGAACCAGTAACAACATGTTGTGATCATACATTTTGTTTACAATGTATTCAACAATGGTTAAATAAACATGACTCATGTCCAACTTGTCGTCAACTAATTTCTAATATACAAACGTTAATACCAATAAAAACACGTTTAATACTAAATATGCTCGATGGTCTTCCAGTAAAATGTAAATCTTGTTATCAAACAAATATTCAACGTGGTAATTTTCAAGATCATTTAAAAATCTGTCGCAAAACAAACTTATTTCCATGTTCAGCATCTGATAGTCAATGTTCATACGAACAAATTCGTCCAATACTCACAAAAATCATCTTAGATTATCGACAATTCAAAGAACAATTCAATCAATTGAATCAAAAATATCAACAATTAAAAAGTGAAGTTAAATCAACAATGATTCGAACAATAACCTTCGAATCTTTGCTCAGCCAAAATCAATTTGGTCAAATACCTAATGGTTTTGCTGGTTTGAATTGGACTCATGTTCGATTTACTAACGAAGAAAATTTTCGAACAATTATTTTAAATAAAACAAATCAGCAAATGCATCCGTTTTCATATGGTTATTCTTGTGTTGCTTATAATGATTGGAGAAAGTCAATGATTATTTCATCATTAACACAGAACTTTACATTTCGTGCTTGTGAAATCATGTCACTGAACCATTTAGAAGAGAATTCGAAATTAAATATCGTAGCAAGAAAAGATCAACTGACAATTTATTCGAAAGTTATTACACTTAAACGAGAAGTTTTACAAGTTATTCAGTTTAATTCTTGGATGGATATTAATCAAATTGAATTTTCAATTGACAATGCCTATTTTATTTTAACATGGATTCAATTAGAAGAGAAAAACTTCTTCAAATAAATTTATTGCGAGGTTAACTGCCTTTGTATTTCTATTGTCATCGATATCTTTATCCATTACGTGTATATACTTTAAAAGGCTAAAAAAAGGAGAGATCTATTTTTATATGAGTAGAATAATCAGAACATGTACATATTTATTAAAATCAGATTAATGAAATCACAAAAAACAATCGATACCAAAATTATCATTTAAAATTTCTTTTTTTTATTTTCTTTTGATACACACGCACCTACGATATAAAACATTACAGATAATCAATTGCTAACATGAATTTACCTGAGAATAGTTGGATCATTTACGGCCGTGCTAATTCGACCTGGGAGAGAGAATTGAAATGTTTCCATGTATACTTGTTTCCATCTATTTATATAGTATAAGAGTTATTTAGTGCATAGCCGACGAATATCGACAAAAGTTAAGTTCATTTGTATAGAACAGAACGAATCATTTCTCTGTATATGTTACTTACTAACTTTCATTCATCTTGTTCTTCTGATCACATGGAAGATGTATATTTTCGAAGAAACAAAAACAACTGATTTTTATTTGATTATTTTAGATGACATTGTGGAATAAAAATGAAGCATTGATTTTACTTAATCAAGCTGAAAATATTCAAAATCAATTAAATCAATATGAACCTGTTGAAACAATTGTTCGACAAGTTTTCTCTTGTTTAAATCAATGGAAAAAGAAAATGTACAATTTTGTAAATGATTACAGTGAACAAATTCAAATGCATATTCGACATGCACAATATCGATTAAATCAACAATGGAATCTAATTAAACAAGAATATTTACAAATGTTAAACGATTTTGCTATTGAACCAATACACCAATTACTCAGAGGTAAATCCTATTTTTCGAAGAGAAATCTAACTAATAAAGTTTGAATAAATTGAAGGATCTTCTCAAATTCATCCATTGGAAATTCGTGAAATTCATAATTATTTAATTGATATTGAAAATCAAATGATAAATTTATTAAATTCTCGTGATCTCCTTCAAATAAATTTCGATAGTTGTTCGTTAACAGGCGACATACGAATATATCATAGTGATTTACCTTTTCCACGACTCGAACAATCCAATAATGATCTTTTCGATTTAAATCAAATGAAATTAATTTATCAATTGAAAACATTTTCGAATGAAACATCGCCGTTAGGTGTTTCATCATATCGAACAACAAACTCAAATTCTTCTCAAATCTTCGTGACTTGCGATCAACGAAGTACGTTGATTATTTTTGATTTCGATGAATATCTTATCAAACGTATCAATATCGAACCATCGTTTGACTTTCTCAACGATATCATTTGGTGTGATTATTTAAATTTATTTCTTCTTGCCGGCTCAGCTTTGTTTTCATTTAATTATTTGACTAATCAAATTCACCAGATCTCGATTTGTTCAAATCCTCAAATTTGGTCAATAACAACACATAAGTATAACTCAATGTCATTGATTGATTTCAGTAACCAAAACAAAACTTTGAATTGTAGAACAAGTCTTTATATTTGCTATATAATGGGCGAATTTCCATTGATCGAACATCGATCGTTACCTTCGTTTAATCTTATCGAATCTTTTAGTCGTTTACAAGTTTTACCAACCGAAAATGCTTCGACCATTGAAATCGGTCGAACAATCCGAACAAATGGTTCTTGTTTAGCGATAACCGTTCGAAATCTGCATACAGGTGAATGGCGTGTTGATTTATTTGACTTTGATCTCCAACGAATAATCCAAGGAGAAATACTTGGTTATGCAATTGATCAAGATTATTGGTGTTGTTCGTTGACATCGTATCGATCATCTCATTGGTTAATTATGAATAATACTTCTCAACCAGAAACTTTAACTTTAATCAATCGATACGGACAAATTCAACAACAAATCGAAAGACAAGGTTTTAATCTCGTTGTTTGCCAAGACAATCGACATTTAGTAATTAAAGATCGACATGGTTTGGCCATTTTTCAAATATAAATTCGATATTTTCTCTGTCTAAAAATGTAAATAGTGAATTCTATTGAAATATAATCTCGAAGATTTGACAAAGAAAGAAAAAACTATTGAACAATATATTTAATAAGTTCTGTATAAACAGTGGTGTCATCGTATTTGGCATAGAGAATAACTTCTTTGTTTCCAATGAGAATTTCTTTTCTGAAAATCGAATTGAGATAACCGTCGGATTTGATCCATTTGGAATCGATTGTGAGATCGACTTGTTTTGCATTGGGAATTTCACAATGAAATGTGACGAGAGAGTTTCGTTTGAGAATTCCATCGAGTGGCTCGAAAATTCGACATCGTCTCGTGAGAAAACTCGTGTAAATTATTGGAAATTTCATTGAATGTCGAATAGTCGTGACATTGAGAAAGAATTCCACGGTAATTCCCGAAATAATCCCATCGGGTGTGACACAATGAGCGAAAACTAAAAGTTTATGTTGACCAATTCGTTCAGGTGCAAAGAATAATTGCCAAAGTTGTTTTTGACTATTAAATTGAGCTAAAGACCCGTTTTCAATTCGAAAACCGTTTCTTTCGATGCAACTGATCAATTGAACGTCGTCAGGCGTTCGAAGACAAATCTGAACATAGGAATTATATTCTGTCCAAGGAATTGTCGACGTATGTTTCGGCGATTCAATGTGAAGATCTAAATCGTAGAATAATTGCCACGTTTTCGGATAGGAAATCGGCGGATTTGGAATTCGTTTCGCTCGGATTTTGAATCTCGCAGCGACAAGAAAACCGTCCGGATCGATGCGTCGTTTCGCAAGAATAAACGCTTCGAACAGACCGTCATGCGGCGGCGCAAATAAACATTTCCACAGGCCGTGTCGTCGATCGAAATACGTCGAATGTCCACCGGGAATTTTCATTGAATTTTCGATTGTCAATCGGCCGACAATTTCGACATCAGTCGGCGCTCGAATGGCGATTTCCGTGTGCGTATCACCGTGATCCAATTTAATCAAATGTGTGTCACGTGGACAAACGATTTCTAAGTTCAATTCGAAGAAACATTTCCAGATTTTAGGAAAACTAATGGTTTTCAATGGTTTTTGTGTGACATGAAGTTCAAATTCGGCGACAATTTGATAGAAATTTGTTGTTAATTGTTGGTCGTTTTTGACGAAGAAACGAATCGAATGAATTCCTCGGCAAATTGGAGCAAAATAACAATGAAAAATTTGTTTGATTGGATCGAATCGGATTTGAGTTCCGCCGTCGATTTCTTTTTCATTCAAAGATAAACTCGAAATTAAATTTAAATACGAAGGACCTTTGAGAAACACAGTTGAATACGATTGACGGACATCGAAATCAACATGAATTCGATCTTGAGGATCGATCAATTGAAGATTGAATTGAAAGAATTGCGGCCAAATTCGTGGCATTTGCATGTATTCAGACATTTCAATCGGCTTTTTCAACAATTGCCAACGTTGAACAACTGGAAAATGATGAAAAATCATTTGATCTGCTTTCGGAAGGAAATAATACGAATTGAATTGTTTTTGAAAATGTTGTTTTTCATCGAAAAATCCGTTTGCCCATGTTAAATCAACGAAATACCAGAAATGATTGATTTGAATTGCATTCCAACAATGATCAACAGGCACATTGGTTTTACTTGATGAATCAAATGAATAGGTTTTACAATAACCAACAATTTTCTCACAAATTAAATCGATTCGTTCACAAAGATAAACAAACAAATTGGCGTAACCATCGCTGAGCGCTTTTCGTGTTCGAAAAACTGTTTCAGGTGATTTATCTACATGTTTCTTGTCGAGATAGGAAACGTAATCGAAATGAATATTTCGTGAAATCCAATAGAAAATGATCCAAATTCGATCGATGATCGGTTTGTTTTGTGCGAAATTGTTGATTTGTTCGCTAAGTTGTTCGATTGAATTCGGCTTCCAGGCTTCGATGATCAATCGATAGTTTTTATTTTCAATGACATTTTCACGAACTTCATCGAATTTCTCGTTAAACGATTCACTTTGAATTAATTCGAATTTCGTTTCAATTCGACGATGAAGAATTGTCGGTCGATTGGACAAATAAATCGTTGAATCTTCAAGAGAATCTTCGACAAGATCATCATCATTATCGACGATCTTCAACATCGGAACATGAACATTCGCAGGAGGAAGTGAATATAAATATTGAGATGATAGTTGGAGATCAGGAATAGGAAATGTATTCATTGAATTGGTATAAAATGGTTTCTTTGAAATAGTGAGATGTTCTTCGGATGATGAACCGGAGACGAGATGATTTGATAGAGGTGTGAGAAGATATTTCAATGTTTGAAAATGTTCTTCATCGGAATCGGATTGTTCGGGACTTGGTGGAATTGGTGTTGATGTAAAGAATCGATCATGATCACAGAATTGATCATCATCATCGTCAATAGTTAATGATTGATAATGATCACCGAATGGAATTCGATGTGTTGAAGGATTTTCATCTGAAATTGATTCAACTAATTGATCATCGTGTTCAATTGGCATTTTTCGATGTAATGAAGGTAAATCATGACTAACAATTGGATTAGTTGTTGTTAATTTCGGTTTCTTTCTATTCGACTGTCGTTTCAATCGAACGACTCGTTGATTCGATTTTGTTTGTTGTTCAATCGGCGGAAATTGAGATAATCGAAATGATTTCGGTTGATTTTCTTCATTCGAATGATTCAATTGAGTTGTTGTTGGATTTGAATCTAAATGAATTTGTTCTTGAACCGATGTATTTTCTTCGATAGTTTCCAGTGAAGGAACTGCCAATGTTTTTGGTTTACAAAATTCTTGTGAATTGGAAATTTGAATCGGTTGTTGTTGAGGAATACCAGTGACACGAACGTTTTTACAACAACATGATCCCATTTTTAGATCAAATCAAATTGATTCGTTCAATGTTTGAATCATTGTAAAACGATTCTCTGTTGACACTCGCGTTCTGTTTCTCTTTTGTAAAATCAAACAAAACAAATTCGAAAGAAAAGTACACACACACACATGCACCTTTCGTTTCTTTTTTTGTTACTTGTTAAACATTTGTATAATAATAATAATAATGCAATACACGTCCATTTGAAACGAAACGAATCGATATCACGAAAATGGGCACTCAAGTGGATTGGATTTGACCATTGGCTATTTGATTTGTCATTTCATTTATTTGAAAAGAGAAACGAACACAACACAAGACAAAAGCAAAATTAAATTGACAATTTTTCAACAAATTCCTTTAAAAACCGCGACAAGTTCTCGTCGAAATAGTTTTCCTCCCCATAAAGTAAATATATAAAATGGCATTGCTGTTGCTAAATAAGTTAAATTTGTACATAGATTAAATAGAAAACGTTCAATTGCACTTTGTAAAGCAGGTTTCGATGCAGCAATCGGTGTTATAGTTATGTAGACTTTATAAATGACATATGGAGCTGTACTTAAAATTAGAAAAATAACTTGAACAAAAACCATTCGTAATAAACTTCGGTTAACTTTTCGTTCATTGATTCTTGGATTTGTTGGATTTGACGGCGGATTCGACGTCCCAATTGACTTTTGTTGTTGCTGATGAATTCGTTTGCGAGATTGATGAATATTATGTATCATTAATAAACCAAAAACTAACATAAATAATGAAGGAATGACAATTGTACCGAATGTAAATGATAAATCTGTGTAAAGACGACATTCTTCTGTGAAGCCGTAGCATTTAGCTGGTGTTCCAATGAGATTTGCTTGATAACAATAAAGTAATGGACCGTTGAGCATCAATGAAAGTATACTGATAATGAAAATATTTCGATAGGAATTTTTCAATGAACTTAAATTTCTTCGATTGGTCTTTGAACTCGATGAAAACCATCGATCAAGAGCTGTATAAGCAAGAAGCCAAACAACGATTGTTCTCGATGTAAATAAAACTACAATACGAATCTTACAAAGCCATGTATTCGTTTCCGAGAGATCCAATGACCAACCAGCGGTTAATCGTGTTGTTAAACCAGATATAATCGTTATTATACTTGCAATCGATGAAATCAGAAATGTAAATGCACATGGATTCGAACGAAGTGTTCGTCGAGATAAAACTAAAACATTTAACACATTTCCAATTAAACCAAAGATGTACATTAATAATGGTAAATAACGATTAAATTGAATTGTTAATTCATTTATTAAGGTAACTAAGTTCGCGTCGGATGAAGACATTTCTAGAAAACTTACAAAAAGAACACATAGTTTGTCTTTTTTCTCAAGTTCAATTTCAAATATCCGAATTTGTCACGAAACATCAATCTATGAGTGAAGTCTGATGAGTTTCCAGTTACTATTCAAGACATGCAGGCATCTCTTATTGAAAGAAATTTTCTTCAAAAAGGACATTACTTAAGCTTTTGCAGTTGAATAATGAACTATATTAAACCTTGCTAATATCTAATTAGTTAAAATGAAAAACTACGATAATGAATCCTCTTTTGCAAACATATCCATACCTGATAACAAAATACCTTAGGAACTTTTTACCTGAGAATTCGTTTAATTAAACTAGAATTTGCTGTGAACATTCAAATATATACACATATGTTCAACCCTGATGTACTTCACACCCTTTCTTTTCTGTTATACATCCTGTCATAAGACTGAAATTATCATGTTTATTAACAGTTAAAAGTACCTGTTGAGAATATCCGAGTTCGAAGGAAAATGATGTATTTCTATTGATATTAATTATTTATTGGCGATTCATAATCATTGACAATAACATAACACAGTTGAGATCTCCGTATGTTTAAAATAAAATAGTTCTAGAAGCACAAAGTTCTCTTTGAAGCTATTTATGTCATCTTGCCGACTTTTTTCTTTCAAAAAAAAACAGATCATCGAAAGTAATAATTAGTAGTGAGATGATGTTGTTCAATCTACTAATTAGAAAATGAGCACCTAGTCGAGTATGTCTATGTAGCTTCGAGAAAGGCATGATATCTATGATGAACTATTTATGAAAACTTAAAATACCTTATTTGCAAGAAAAAAAATAGATCAAAGATTGATTCACTGTCAACTGCTAATATCGATATTAATATATAGACATAATGAGAAAAGCAATGAGACACAGTTGGAAATACAAACATGAATAAATATGTATTTCTATATAATCTAATATATTTAGTCGAGAAAGAGAATAAAGCGAAAGAGTGTAATTGACTTGTGTTATAGTGTGATGTTTATTTATTTATAAAGATTGAAATATGTTTGAATATTATTCGATGAGTTTATTTTGATTTTTTGGCGGGAAGATCATTCTTCTTTTTTGCATATTTTTCAATAAGTGCAGCTGTACTAAGTTGAGGTTCATCTGTCGATGAAGATGTCGAACCTTTCGTTTTCTTTTGTAATTCTTGTTGTTTTCGAACGTTTAATTTATCGATTAATCCAACTTGTCGATCAATATCTCGTTGAATTTGATGAGTTTGTCGAATAATATTAAAACGTCGATGACGTTCGTATTCAAATGTTTCCTCGTCTTGATATGAATCGTTGAATAAGCCTGCTGCTTGTTCTCGTTTGTATTCCGAATCCTTTGGAAAACGACAAACAATCATCCTAAAATCAACTTGAAAAAAAATTTGCAATACTTTTGAACGTAGAATAGCTTCTTTTTCGAGTCGTGATATTTTCTTGGAGCTGACTGGCATATTCGATATTTAGTTGTATGTACGATATCAATCTTTTCTTCTTCTTCTTTTCTATGTGATATTGCCTTTCCTATTTGTTAGAATTGACGATGACGTCGATGATGGATTTTCTTTTTTATCGTTCTCTGCGTATCCAATTACGGTCAGTACGTTTTCTCCAAATCTTTCTTCGTACAAACAACGAAGAGTTAGCGGAAAGAAGAAAAAGAAAGAAAATCTGTTATCTCCGTGGTTGTTATCATTATTCTCTCTTCAATGCGCAGCAATATCTCGCGACCGAGAGCAAAGAATGCAAGACCTTATTGAGATGCCAGACGATCTTTTATTGTACAATAGACACATACGTAAATATAGACAATCGGAAGTATTTCCATCAATTCTTTTGTTTTATTGACAAATTAGAAAGAGCAAAAGACAGATTATGTTTTTTGTTTGATTATTTTGACTAATTCCGGTAATTGTCCACTCATAAAATGACCACGTTGTTTTAATTCGAAATATTCGGATTTTAATTTCTCAGCAACAAAACGACCTTCTGCAACAGGAATTAATTTATCACTCGGTGAATGATATTGAACAATCCATTCAGCATTATTTCGAATTGTTTCCCAATCCCTTAAAAAAAACAATGAAATCTTCTTCGTTCTCTGTTTATTCTGTAATAAATTCTACCATGGTCGATTATAATATTCACTCGCTTTTTCATGTTCATCTCCAAGATCCGTATGACAAGCAGCAACAAGAATAATTCCTCTGACTCGATCTTGTTCTAATAATCTCATAATAGCTTCACAACCTGAACTATGTCCAATGAGAATTGTTTTCTCATCGAATTTCAGCGTATTTCTAATAAAAGGCAACCATTGTGATTCTCGTGCATGATACGGATCCGGCATATCTTCAAGAATAACTTCGAATTTGCCTGATGGATCATTATTAAGTTGTTCTTCTAACCATGCATACCAATTACAATCTCTTACCGGTGTACAACCCATTCCGGGCACAATTACAATACGTTGACTGTTCGACATGTGTGTGTGTGTGTGGGTGTTTCTTTTTATATCTGAAGATCAATTTGTGATTTAGAATCTGCCTTTGTTTTATATTTTAAAATTTCATTCACACTCACAGCGAAGAAAAAAAAACTCATCAACTTTGAAGAACAAAGAAAAAAGAATTAGAAAAAAAAACAAGAATAAAAACGAACAAAAAGTAAAAACGTTTGAAAGAAAAGACTACGAAACAACAAGAACAGTGCAGAATAAAAGAAGAAAAAGAAATAAATAGAAAACGTTCGACTGTCGTATAACTGAAAACACTGATATATGTATAATCGATATTTAGAAAATGAGAAGGATTATTAGCGAATTTTGTTAAATAAATTAAGTACACTGTCAGATTCTTTATTCGCTCGACATTTCGTAAAAACATTCCAAAATCTCAAAGTTTCATCTCCAGCACCTGTGACAATCGATTCGCCATCGGGTGAAACAGCTAAATATAAAACTCGAAACGTATGACCAGTTAAACGTGCCAATTGAAACATCGACGGATATTTCCAAACAACGATTTGATGTTGAGAATAACCATGTGTTGAAACGAGTTCATTGGAATGTTTTGACCAAGCTAAATTACAAACCTTAAGAAGAGAGAGAGAGACAAACAAACAATTAGAATGTTCTTTCTAAAATACAAATAAATGTTACTTGAGATCCAGTATCAATCGATTGTAGATTTTGACCAGTTAAAGTATTCCAAAATCGAATATGTCGATCGGCAGTTCCTCCTCCACTAGCCAAAAGTCCTTGTTGATGCGGACTCCACGCAATGGCTTTGACAGCAGCCGTATGATCTGTATAAACTTGAATCGGATTGGAACACGATTGATTCCAAACCAACAGTCGATTATCATTGCCTCCGCTCGCCAATAGCTGCCGATCGGGCGACCATTTCAATCCGCAAACTTCCTGCCGATGTCCCGCCAATTTTCTCTCCTGTTTATTCGACCGCGTGTCATTCTGCAGAATAAATCGATCGCGTGAACCCGAATAAATGCATTGATCATTCCATGCCAACGCACCGACACGCGCCGTATGTCGTGGAAATGACATTGTCTTTCGATTGGCTTGAACATCCCAAATCTGTACGATGCCTTTGTGCGTTCCGACGGCCACGAATTGACCTCGATCGCTCCAGGAAACGCTCGTCACTGTGTCGGATTCGGTTTGTAGATCGCAAAGACGTGTGACATTACTCGTGTTGGCGTTCCAAAGGTAGACGGACGCGTTCAAACCAACGGCGAGAATGTTCGTCGACGACCAATCGACGAGATTCAAGTAGAAATCATCTTGAAGTTCGGGCGCATCGAGAACTTTAAATGGAGTTTTAGCGATTTTTCTCAATTGTTTTCTTGGTGAACGAAGAAGACGAATCGATGCAGGAGATAATGGCGAGAGATTATACGGAGAATAATGATATTCATCACGATTACGACGTGCTGAATAACGAAAGATCGTATTCGGATCGTGAGTTCGTAGTAGATTTGTGTTCGAATTCGTGTAAGGTAAACGTTGTTGACTCGAATGACTCAAAAAACTCGACGATGGAGTTAAAATTCCGTGATGAGAAGTTGTAAATGTTGTTCCACCTAAACCTTGAGGAAGATTGATTGTTGTCGTTGCTGCGGTTGACATCGTCGTTTGTGCTGCTGCTGCTGCTGTTGTTGTTGTTGTATTGATATTTAAATCGTTGTTATTGATTTGATTATTCTGATTTGTTGAATGTTGATTTGAAATTTGATTTGAGTAATTGAACATATCTTCATTTAAACAATCGATTTGTGTTCCGAACATTTGATTTTGTAACAAGGCTTGATAAGTGAGAATGTCTTTGCTTCGATCGGCAGCGAGACTCGACGTCGAATGACTCGACGACGATGACGAATTGTTGTGATTGTTTTGATGATGATTGTGAGTTGTGGTTGAATTGAAATCTCGTGTTGATCTTCGATCTGACATCGGTCCTTTGTGAATTTGTTCTTGATCGATGAAGAACGCCGATGGTTGAGCTAAACTTCGAAGTGGAACGAAACGATCACTGTGTTTGATCGACGATGGCGACGATAATGGCGAGGAAAACGGCGATGAACTCAACGACGAACATCCCGACATCGATCGAATTAAACGACGTTCAAAATCAGGTTCCATTTGCTTTTTTCAATAATCTAAAAGAAAAGCGTTCAATCTACGTCAACAACAACGTCTCTAAACAAAGATTTAACATCAGGTCATCAACAAAACAGATGATTTGGTTTTATATTGACATCCAATTAGCTTTTTTTCATCGATTTTTTTCACGAATTTTCAATGAATTTTTATTTTTAATTTCAATTCGAAATAAAAATTTTCTTTTCTTTTCGTTTTCTTTTTGTTTCTTTGGTAGATGGCGCTTGAGTTAGTCTCTCAATCCGCGCTTGAGCAGTTTTCTCTTTTCTTCGCACAAATTATTTCTTTTCATATCTTTTCTAATTAAAAACAAAATCTAATCTAATGAAAACGATTTGATTGATCATTAAGACAGAAACCATTTTTCATCGGATACATTGTAAAAGTGCATTGATTAGGCAAACATAATCGTTCTAACTTTGTGTCAAAAGAAATAAAGTAACAATAGAAACGTTAACTTTGTTTTTCTTTTTTTCAAATTCAAAAAACAAATGAAAAGATACCTATTTTGTTTTAAAACTTTCTTATCTTAAATATCCGATTTCTCGAGACCGAAGGTTCTTTTTATTTTCTCGATAAAAACGTAATTCTATTCATAAAAGTGCATCGAAGTACACGACGGGGTGAAAGAATGCGAGTAAATGCCCTTATTGTTCATACATGTACGTACACTCTCTATGCATCAATCTCATCTCTATTAGCCAAACGTTCGAAGAGAACGAAAGTACTTTTCGAATATAACCGATCCTTTGTCAACCGAGAGACACACGACATACTCTATTGGCCATAGAATCGTATGCGTATATATATAATTATATATATATCACTCGTCTAGATATTTTGTTTGATTTCAAGTTAAAGACGAAGGTTAATAGAGAAAAGAAAGGTATGCGTATTATATAATAATCGTTACATGTAATTGAAGCGATTCGATTGTTTTTTTTAATTTTTATTTTGTGAAGTTCGTTGACTTTTGAAAAAAAAATGTCAAATCCAGCATTTGAACACGATGAAAGAGATAATTCAGTTGATGAAGAATCTCTCCAAGAAGAAGAAGAAGAAGAATTGAAAGAGCAATTAGATGAAATCAATGAAATCGAACAAATCAAAGCAAATTTGAGCGTTCCTCCAGTTGTAGCTGAAATGACTCAAGAAACATCTGTTCAATCAAAACGATTTCGTTTACTTTCAAAACTTCCGTTCTTTGGTAATTCAGCTAAATCAAAAAAACCTTCAACTCGCAGATTAAAACTTCATCAAGTCTATCGATTTGCCGATAAACTCGATATATTTCTCATGATCATCGGCAGTATTGCTGGTTCGTTTCATTTTTCTCATTTTTCTCATTAAAAACCAATGAATTTCTATTTGTTTTTCAGCGATCATCACTGGTGGTATGTTTTTTCGTTTGTAAAACTCAAATTTTGTTCGAATAGAGAAATATTTTGTAGCTTTATTTCCTGCGATGTTGTTTCTCTATCGAAAAGTCACAAATAGTTTAGTTGATTTTGGTAAATTACAATTGAATCTCACTGCATCGACGATCGCCATTGATGACGTCGATAATTGGTACGGATTTCAAAATCATTTCTCCACAAAAAGAAAAAATCAAATTGTGTTTGAATAGTTTTGCTTTACCGACAAATACAAGTGATGCTCATTCTCCGCATGATGTTATTCTTGATATTATTAGATATTATGTTTTATTGGGATTTCTGAGTATATTTTTCTATTGGGTTGCTTGGACAACCTGGATTATATCTGCTGAAAGACAAGTTCGACGGATTAGGTTGGTTCTGTTTTTTTTTGAGAGAGAGAGAGAGAGAAGACAAATCGATTTTGTTCTCTCTAGATATCGTCTTTTTCGAAATATTCTACGACAAGAAATCGGCTGGTTCGATGTTCATAATGCCGGCGAATTGAGTAATCGTCTCATCGAAGATTTAGACAAAATCAAAGATGGAATCAAGTATTTCTCTTCGATGTTTTTGTTTTGTTATTTGTTTTTCTCATTCTAAATTTCAAGTGAAAAAGTTCCTGATTTTATATCACTTTGTGCTCGAATGATCGGCGCAGTTATTTACGCTCTGATCACTGGATGGAAATTAACTTTAGTATTTCTCTCGATATCTCCATTTATTATTATTCTTTTCAATATCACAATTAAAGTAAACAAACAAATAGTTTCCAATTGATTTGATTTTTGAATAAAAAGGTAATTATGAAATATACGATCAAAGAAATTCAAGCATTTGCATCAGCATCAGCGGTTGCTCAAGAAGTTTTGCAAAATATTCGAACTGTAACTGCATTTCAAGGGCAAACCAAAGAAGAAGAACGGTGAATAGTTTGATCATTGAGAGAAATCGAGTTGGATTTTTCAATTTAGATTTGCAAACAATTTGATCGATGCGAAGAAAATGGGTTTAAAAAAAGGTTTTTTCATGGGAATTTGTCAATGTTTATCACAAATCTTTACTTTTCTCGCATTTACAATTACATTTTGGTATTGATTTCATAAATGTGTTGCTAATAAAACTCTGTATTGAATTCTCAGGTATGGCCCAGAACTTGTTCGAACTGATTGTGCAAATTATACAGGTGGTACTGTCATTGTTGTAAGTTTAAACAACGAAAAAAACGAGAATTTATCGTGAAAAACGATCGATTGTTTAGGTATTTATTGGTTGTATGGTGAGTTTCGATTGAATAGAATTGATTTGAATAGAAAAGTAACTGAATGAACAGGTTGCAACGTTCAGTACGGCTCTATTTATTCCGAATTTTCAAAATTTTGCTGAAGCAGCTGGAAGTGCAAATTATGTTTTCGAAATCATCGATCGAGTATGTCGAATAAAAATCAAAAAGAGATTTTCTTGTTCGAAATTCGCAAATGAATTTTTCATTTCAATTAGCAAACTCAAATCGATGCAACAAACGACGAAGGTGAAAAACCAGAGACGATCATCGGAGATATTCAATTCGACAATGTGACTTTTACTTATCCAGCACGAAAAGAAACTTCAGTAGAATTCAAAATATTTGCTTGTTCAGTGAAATTTTCTTTCGATTTGTTAAGATTCTCAATGATTTATCGTTGACAATTCCGTCAGGTAAAACCGTGGCGTTAGTTGGCGCATCTGGTTGTGGGAAAAGTACGACGATTCAATTGATTCAACGATTTTATGATCCTGATCGAGGTCGAATTCTACTCGATGGCAAAGATTTGAAAACATTAAATGTCGCTTGGCTACGTTCGCATATTGGAATTGTTAGTCAAGAACCAATTCTCTTCACCGGTTCAATTGAGGAAAATATTCGTTTTGGAAAAAGCGACGCCACCGATGACGAAGTTCAACGTGCAGCTAAAATGGCCAATGCTCATGAATTCATCATGGATCTTCCCGATGTATTCACATTCAATTATTTTCAGTTTAACAACTTTCTCTTTTTCTCTCTCATTGTAGAATTATAAAACATCTTCAGGAGACAAATTAAGCGGAGGACAAAAACAACGAAGTTCGTTCTTTTCTTCAATGAAATGAATCTGATTAAAACGAAAGTTTTTAGTTGCAATTGCACGAGCATTGATATCAAATCCAAAGATTCTTTTATTAGACGAAGCAACCAGTGCACTCGGTTCGTTTTTAATCAAAGGAAACAAATTTGAAAATGAAATAAATCGTTTTTTTTTCTTAAAGATAACACAAGTGAACGTGTTGTTCAAGATGCATTAGATCGAGCAAAAGAAGGTCGAACAACCATCGTCATTGCTCATCGTTTAAGTACAATTCGAAATGCCGATTTAATTATTGGATTTGAACGTGGACATGTTACTGAATATGGAACTCATGAAGAGTTAATGCAACAGAAAGGTCTTTATTACGAATTAGTTACAGCTCAAACTCAAAAAGAAAAAGAAGAACACGCTGATAGTGACAAAGAAGATGACGATGATGAAGAAGAAAAAGAACTTGTTCGACAAAGATCATCAGGTGGGACAAAAAAAGAAATTCAACAATGAGATGTGAATTTTGATTTTTAATTGAAGGTCGTCGTAGTTTTTCGAAAACAACGAGTACGACAAGTGATGAAATCGATGAAATTGACGACGATGATGTTCTCGATGAAATCGATCCAAATGATTCATCAAAGAAAAAGAAACGATTTCGAACACCATTTCTCTTTCGAATTCTGAAATTGAATTCGCCTGAATGGCGTTGGATTGTGTTAGGTGCTATCAGTAGTCTTATCTACGGAGCTATTCAACCGTTATTTGCGCTTTTCTTTGCGAAAATCTACGGTTTATTTGCTGAACCAGATTTAAATGAACAAAAACGTTTGACAAGTCTCTACGCTGGAATGATCTTTCTAATTGGATTTGGTGGCGGTGTTACACAATTCCTAAGTTCAGTTGGTTTTGCTAAATCAGGAGAAGAATTAACAATTCGAATGAGAAAATTAACATTTTCAGCTATGCTCAGACAAGAAATGGCCTATTTCGATTATGAAAACAATTCAGTTGGCGCACTTGTTACACGTTTATCATCGGATGCTGCAGCAATCAAGGGTTTAACTGGCGTTCGAATTGGAATTATTTTACAAGCTTTAAGTGCAATGATCACCGCTTTAGCCATTTCATTTTCAGCTGGATGGAAATTATCGTTTATTCTTCTTTGTTTTATTCCGTTGATGATGTTTTCTGGCAAAATGCAAGGACAAAAACAAGGCAAAGCTGATGAATCGAAAAAAAACGGTTCTTTTACTGAACAAGGTGGACAGGTGAAACTCAGTTCGATTTTCTATTTCGAAAAATTGAATTCCACGTATTTAGCATGCAACTCAAGCAATTGAACAAATTCGTACCGTTGTTTCACTTCATCAAGAAAAACATTTTATTGATCTTTATGAAAATGCATTTAATCAAGATTTTAAGTTCGTTGTCTATCATCGTCAGTTATAAATCAATTCTCGTTTCTTCTCTTTCTTTCTAATAGAAAACGATTATGTGACGTTCATTTGATTGCTATCGGCGCAGGAATAGCTAATTCATTGATGTATTTTCTTCATAGTGCAAATTTCGGCTACGGAAGTAAATTAGTTGAAGACAAAGAAATGGAATTCGATCAAGTTTTTCGGTAAAATCGAATGAATTGTTTTTGTTTTCAAATCGAAACTAGTGAATATTAGAGTGTTTGCTGTGATAACTTTTGCAATGTTAGCTGTTGGCCGATCGATGGCCATGATACCCGATTATTCGAAAGGCAAAAAAGCGGCATTGAGAATTATTAAATTAAATAAAAGACAATCGCAAATCGATCCTCATGATTCATCGGGAATTATTTTGAAAGATGTTATTGGAGATATTGAATTTCGTGATGTTCGTTTTCGATATCCAAGTCGTCCGACACTTCGGATTTTAAAAGATTTCTCGGTGACATGTCGATCTGGTGAAACAACCGCTTTCGTTGGTCCATCAGGAAGCGGCAAATCGACCTCAATTGCTCTTTTACAAAGATTCTACGATCCAATCAAAGGCAAAGTTTTGCTCGATGGTCATGATATCAAAATTCTGAATATCGAATGGCTTCGTTCGATCATGGGTCTCGTTCAACAAGAACCGATTCTTTTCAATCTTTCGATTCGTGATAATATTGCTTATGGAAACAATTCCAAAGAAGTTTCTCAAGAAGATATTGAAAAAGCGGCACGAATGGCCAATATTCACGAGCTGATTATTTCATTGCCAAGTGGTTATCAAACGTTATGCGGAGCTAAAGGAAGTCAACTATCTGGAGGACAAAAACAACGAAGTGATATTTCTTCTTCTTCTGATTTGTTTTTGTTGAAATTTGGTTTTTTGTCTTTTGAAAAGTTGCAATTGCACGAGCATTAATTCGTTCGCCGAAAATTCTTCTGCTCGACGAAGCAACGTCGGCGTTGGATAATAAAAGTGAAAAAGTCGTTCAAACAGCTCTTGACAATGCACGATCGGGACGAACGTGTCTGACGATTGCACATCGATTGACAACGATTCAAAATTCAGAAAAAATTGCCGTTGTTGACAGAGGAAAAATTAAAGAACAAGTTCGTCGTATTTTCAAACAAAAATAAATACTTTTTCCTTTTGTTTTTAAGGGAAATCATCAACAACTTCTACAATTAGAAGGAATTTATGCTAAATTAGCTTTAGCACAACAACGAACGAACTAAAATTCGACTTCTCTTTCTTTTTGTACATATCGAATTCATCTCGGAATTATAATTTATTTCTTATTCAAGTTAATAAAATATTTCGTATATATTTGTTGTTATAAACTTGAATAAATCCCTCAAGATTGACGCCTCGATAGTCAAATCGATAGAATATTATACGTTCTAGTTGAGTGTCTGTCAAGTTTACCATCATAATTATTTATAGAAATAGACTATAATTATTTGCGAATAAAAATGTACCTTCAGAAGAAAAGTTTTTCTCAAAAAATGACGCAAAGCTCTATTCTATTCTCTTTATAAGCGAAATAAAATTCGATAGGTACGTGTGGGTAGAGATTAGAAGAAGATTATCTATAATTTAGTGGAGATAAGAGTAGGTTTGCAAAGGAAATAATCATGTTCTCATGTTTTTCAAAGAGAAAGATTTGTATTAGATCGATGATTTGCGCTTAAATCTGTAAGATTTCATTTGCAACATCGTTTTCTATTCGAATCACAACGATCGAAAATTAAATTTCAATCGTGTTGATTTCGATTTCGAATAAAATTGAATCGAGTACGAATTCGAAATTGAAATTTTGCAGTTGAGGGTGTGTTTTGCACGAGATGAAATTGATCCGTTTTATTATCTTGCTGATGAAGCGTAATTATAAAGGAAAAAGAAACGAGAAGAAAACCGGCGAACATCTCATCTTTTAAGAACAAATCTGTTCCTAATCTGACCGAAGAAGAAACTCGAAAGAACTTTGAAAAATTGAGATTTTTCTTTTGTGAGACAAACCGAAAAAAAAACAGTCTTGTTAATGTCTTCGCCAACATTGTCATCGTCTGTTCTTCTCTGTGTTTTAATTCGATCTGGAAATATATTCGATGGAAATAGTTCGTTTGATTTCTAAAGGAAAAAAAAACGAATTTGTTCTTTGTTTTGTAAAGGCGAATGTTCGTATTATATTGTCGTTCAAATTCAAAATGTCAAATCGAAAACAAATCATATTCAAGGTCAACAACCGAAATGGGAAGAAGAATTTTTCTTGTAAGTCAAAAACTAAAACTGATTCTTAGGACTTCGATTATGTTGTTATTAAAGAAAGAGACCACCTCCGTTTGTCAGTTCCGTCGAGTGAATAACGATGAATTTCCTTTGATTTTGACAGACGATTCAATAGTCAACACGAAGAATCACAAGAGTTTTGTTATTTTCTATTGGAAATCAACTGAATACGCAGTTGGTGACAAATATTTGACCGTTTGTTTTTTGTCTAATTCAAAGTGATCTACCGAATCTTCAACAACAAATTGAAATTCAATTATGGGAACATGATCAACTGTCCGATAAATTATTAAGTTTCTGTCGTTTAAATTTGGATTTTGATGAACTTAATTGTCAAGAATACGAACGTTGGATAAGTCTAAATTCGAAATTAATTATGAATGATAAAGATATCGTTGATAAACATTTATTATTAATTCGAACATCGATCGAATATCCGTGCGATTTAACTGAACAAGAATCGAAAGAATTAACCGATAATTTACCAATATTCACGGCAATTCTCAATGAAAAGGTTACGATGACAAAAGCCATTTGTCTTTTTTGTTTTCTCTTGAGATTATTTTCTTTTTCGAATGAAATTTAAGAGAGAATACGTTAATAGATCAACAGATTTCTCGAAAGAATAAACTATTCATTAGAAATCTAAAATGAGTAATCTTTTCAAGTTAATCATTACTTTTTGGTTAGAGAACAGGAAAAGAAGAAGAATATCTAGACAAACAAATTCTAATGTTCGTTTCATCGATATTTTTCAAGAATCTACTGATATAATCTCATGACCAACAATATGACATTAGATTTGTATTCATAACCGACGAATCGTTCTTCTTCGGTTTTTTTTGCCCGTCTCGTTGTTAATCTCAGGAGATTTTCATTTTTCTCCTTTTTATTTCTCTTCTTCTTTAATAACAAATCAAATATCTGCTTGTTTTTAATCATAATAGATTAAGTTCTCACAAGATGATCGAGTCAATGGAATTAATTCATTCGATACAATGCACCTTCAACGACAGGTAACACGCACATTTATCATTGACATCAGATCATCACAAAACTTTATCAAATGCAAAGACTGTTTTTCCTCTCGTTCTCTTCAAATACATTCTTTTTTTTTTCTCAGAAAAGAAAAAAAGACAATCGCTATTTTTATAATGATTTATTTGCGTTTTTTAATGATATGTCTATTGATTCTCGTCTCGAAAGGAAAAGCAAAAAACTTCTATTTTTTGAGATTCTTATCTAGAAAAGATCTTTTTAACTCGAAGACTTAATTAAATATTTGATTAGGCACTATAAATTACAAGAAAACCTTTTTATTTAAAGAGAAAAGCTCAACATACAATTCACAGGCATGACTAAATTTTTTTTATTTTTCTTTCTCTCGTCGAGGTAAGTTTTCTTTTCCTTGTAAAATTAGATTTAGTTGTGAGAAGATCGATTAAATTGAAATTAATCTTCTTTTTTTTTATTGACATCAAATAGTTTCATTAGCTTTTTTTCTTGATAGAATATTAGATACTACAATTTTTGATTTAAAAATAAACGACAAAGAGAAGTCCTTCGGAATAAATTTCAAATAAAATCATATAAATAAATAAATGATTATTATTACTATTGTTTAGTTTCGTCGTGATGATCAAGACTTGACTCATCATTCATATTCTCAACGTAAGTCTCTTTTTTGTTTTGGTTGTTTGGGTAATTCGAATTGAGCTTTGTGTAAACTCGTTGATTTGCAAGTATTAGATAAGAGTGCATATCGAATTACTTCATCAAATTCTGTTCGTTGTCAAACTCGTCGAAGACTTTCTATGTCCCAGACAAATATCGAACAAGGAAATAATGAAAATAAAATTCTCTCTCATTCATCATCATCAAAGAAACCATTGGCTTTAGTTCAACCAGTTATTCGTGACTATCATTCAATACCAAAGTCAATTGAAAATATTCGACAAATTCAATTACAAAAATCATTTTCATTAACCAAACCGAATTCGACGTCATCGATGAATCAACAACGTAAATCAACACATGTCAATTATAATCACAGGTAAATAGAAACTAATAGGATATTTAACATTTGTATCGAGAGAGAGAGAGAAAATGTGCCCATGAATATGCATGTGTTTGTTTAGTCGCATGAGAATCTCGTTGTGATTCATTCGGTTTTTTCCCTGGTGAATGATTTTGAGTTGTGCGAAAGAAAAAGAAGAAAAAGAATTGATGTTGAAAGCAAGTTGTTACTGTGAAAATAACTGATAAATATGAAATAAATAATTAAATTATGTCAAGCACGACTTGAAATAGAAAAGAAAGACGATACTCAATCAGTTTTATTTAGATCTACTTACGAATAGTTCAATTAGAAATTATAATCGACATCTTTAACATTTTTCTTTTGCTTCCAAATATTGACGTTTTTTCTTCTTCTTTTTCTTTTTCGTCGTCGTCGACAAAAAAAATCTTTTCTGTAAATTTGTTTATCAAAGACAAAGTGAATGAGATCGTTGTGTTTTTATTTGTGTGCTTATCTGCTTGAGTTAACATTGACAATTGAATATAATTCGATGAAACTCTCGAATGTCTACAACGATAATCGTCACGTAGAAAACCGATGACAATGAACTTTTCTTTTATTTTTTTTCCTCTCATCATTGTCGATTTGCTGTTCTGCATAGACAAACAGTTTTAATTGATCGTTCGAGAAGAGAGACACAAAACACGCATTGATATACAGAAATTGATGATTTATATGACAATGCAAATTTATTTTTCCAGAGAAAAAAAAAGAACGTTGCTTTGATGATGAGAGGTAACGCCTCGCACGGCATTGTTAGAAAAAAACAACGTGTTTTTTTTATCATCTCTCTTCAGAATAGTAAAACGATAATTGATGAACATTTCCTATTTTTAACAAGAAACACCTTGTAAATTTTTCTTTTCCTTCGATCGATTAATGAATAACGATAAAAGAAGAAACGTCGTTTTATTACGGAGAAGCAATAGTTTGAACGAGAGAGTCGAAAAAGAAAGAAAGGAACCGGTCATATTAACAAATCTAAGACTGATGTCTGCGTATTTTTATCTATTACATTTCAATCGAATGGCAAAAACAAGAGAAGAAACAGAAGAAGCAAAAGATGGAAAAAGCGGAAAGTAAAAGAAAGCGAAAAAGAAAAAGACTTAACAAACAACATCCTCGTCGAACAAAGTGAAGAAAGAAAAGCGAGAGAGAGAGAGAGACAGACAGAGAAAAAAAAGAAGAAAAAAAATGCGAAGAAAAATCAATGTCGTTTTTGTAATTTATTAATGAGCAAATACACATTCTCGCGTTCTCATCCTTCATCTCTTTCTCCTCCTTCTTCTTCTTCTTCTCCTCTTCGTTGGAACTGCCTGGAGGACAGAGGACAGGATACAGGACGATGATGATGACGAGAATGCACCAGCACCAGCAACAACATCGTTGAATCGTGCGAAGAAAATCTCAGCCATTTTGTTGCATGTATATTTCTAACACTGAAGAACGAAGACAAAAAGCGTGTTAATAAGAATTCTCGTTCTTGTTCGGCATCATGTTCGGATGGTTGCGTGATGCAATTGCCAATGCTCCGTCTTCGTTTGTTTCTCGTCATTCAACTGGACCATCGACATCGACTTTTCGTCAACAAAAACAACGAGAACATTTCTCGTCGGATGACGACGACGACGATCTCAATCATCAATCAAACGATAATTCATTTTATCACAATCCATATCATTCGAGTGGACAAATGAATTATGTCGATGTTCCACAACAACAATACACAAATGAATATAATTATCCAACTTATCTTGCCAAACAACAAACATCACAAAATCATTCCAATCAATCGATTGATCAACAAATACACGAGAAACTATTAGCTTTAAAACAACGAACTAATCAATATCAATCCTATGCTCACAGACAAAACAATTATGCTTTCAGAAATCGAACTATTCCTTTATCACCTCGAACATCCGTTTCAACACAACGGTTACCTCGAGTTTCAAACAAAAATACAAATCAAACCGATTCTCAAGATACAAGATCAGACGAAGATGATGATGATGATGATGACGACGACGATTCATCATCAACTGGTCCTTTTCAAGGCATTCCCGGTTATTATTCAGATAGATATTCAAACATAGATGAACAATTTGATCTCGCATCCGTAGTCTTATGGTATAAAAATGTCATGCAATCCGTTAAAAAATTTCTGTGAGTGAATCAACGTGCTATTTTATCATTTATTATTTTGAGTAACCAGACGAGAAAAAGAAAAGCGACCGAGCAGTTGCGAAATGTTTAATTTACAAAAGAAGTTTTTTTTTAAAAATTTTTATTTAATTGACTTTCTTTTTAAGAAAAGAAAAACTACTGACTTTTAACAGTTAAATTGATTTCTAAGTTAAACAGGAAAAAAATCTAGATAATCAAATAGATGACTATTGGCATTTGCTTTCTTTAGTAAGAAAGTCAATAAAGAATTTTTTTTCTACATTAAACGATTGACTCAGACGAAGAAAGAAAGAAATCACAATCCGGATCTATAGACAAGACGTTAATTGCGACAAAATTTTTGATTTATTTCCGAAAAAAACAACCGAATTCAAACGATGAACTTTGTCTTTCGTTGATACCAATCAAATAGCTAACAAAAGATTTCTTTTTCTTTCCTATTCTAATGAATTATTCAATGAAGAGATTTACTAACGGAAATTCAATTGAATTGATTTGTTTGTTTTATTTTATCTTCTAGTCCAAATAGTCCGAATGCAATTCGTTCTGAAAGAGATTATCATAATCATCATTATTCAATTAGTAGGAAAACTCCGATTTTAACACGTCAAATCAATGCAGAAGACAATTCACTAGCAAATGATCACGAACAAACAGATTTATCTGTGTCATCATCATCGAAAGTCAAATGGATCGATGCCGTACGAACAGTTACTCAGTTAAATCAAGTAAGAACATTGAAAAGAAAATGTTGATGAGAAACATATGTCTTTCATTGCCAACAGAAAGCATTTTGATGAGATTCGATATGTGTTTCTATTTGAAGAAATATTCATTTTTCTCCCCCATTTCTATTAATTCTTGATCGATGTCAATGCAGAAGAAAAAAAAACTATTATTTCTCCCGAGTGAATATCCTCTAAACATTCTCATTAGAAATTCTATTTAATAATTGTTTATTTAACATTGAATAACGGTTGTTAAAAGAAAAACATCAGTTTAATCTCATCGAATCAAATATTTAAAGTTAGTTGGTCGCTTCTCCTTTCTGTTTGATTAAAATATTCATAAATTTGAAAGAAAAAAAAAGTATCGTTCTTTCCGTTAATTGAATGTCAATCGTAAAAAGACCATACGTCGTTATTCGTCTCACAAGAGAAATTGTGTTTGTGTGCCAAGAAAATCTTGATTTCGATGAAGATTTCAACATAATTGTCACAGCTGTTGCAATCGACAAACGAAATAAGATTCATTATTTTATTGGTTCGATCAGCAACGCAATGTTAACCAACGATTCATCCAGTGAAATATTGTCAAACGAAGATTTAGAATGGGATCGATCAGATTTAAATCGTCATTTACCCGAATGTGATCGATTATCACGTTATGATATCAATGAAATGAGTGAAGTTTTTCGTTGTCATTTTCTTGATTTTGATATGTCATTACAAATCGATGATTCGTCGACATTTACATCGATGAAAAAGATGCGTTCGTTTTCTAATTTAACAGATTTGTATTCAATGGAAAATCCAATGAAAATTGTTCTTCATGCTAAACATCGTTCGTTAGTTGATCTTCGATCGTGTCAATGGATTTTTCGAAAACACAAAGCAATCTATCGAAAATGTCAAAGTTATTTTCCTCAATCAATGGAAATCGATGATGAAAAACGAATTTGTCAACAAATTTCATCGGAAACTTGTTTTCATTTGTCAACATTCGATATTCTTCGGTTTTATTTTTCGAAATTCACAGATAAATTCTCTGCATTCATTTTTCGAACGTTTTCATCGAGAAAATCTTCAATTATAACCGAAGATATTCTGCAAACCTACGATATTATTCCATAGAAATCAATTGTCTTTTCAATATATTTCTTATCAATAAATCGATAGACAACAAACACACGTTATACTGTCACAACAACAACAATAACAGAAACCTATCCTTTATGTTCAATAAGAGCGATTAACTCGATAAGTATTTCTCCGAAAATAGTTAATTTATCATAAAGAAAAGAAAAACGAAGAAGATTGATGATGAATGTCTATTGAATACTTAATAGTTATCTATGAATAGAACGAGACGTATCTTTTCTCTTCTCGTTGTTAATCAAATAGTTGATAATGATAAAATAAATGAGTAAATAAACAGACATCGATCAGTCAAAGTAACATGTCAAAGTCCGTTGTTGAGCAATTGATGTCATGAATAGTTGCAATTAATATAAGGAAATTCAAAAGAGACTTTGCTATTCATCTTCGTTGTTTTCCTTTTTTTTTATTTTGTCGAGTCCCTTGATTATCATTCAAGATTATGATTACATTTTCTTTGCCTTATAGGAAAAGAAATTCGTTGTTTTCTCTCTTGAGAAAACTTTTGTTCATTTTTTTGTTTCTCTTTGTTTTCTATTTTAAACATTTGTTTCTTGATTCAATATTTGACTAAATTCGAAGTATTTTCGTCAATCAATTTTCAAACAACAGGAAAATTACTCGCATAAAAAAAAAGAACGAGAGACGAGAATAAAAATGTCAAAGTGGAAAAGAGAATTGAAAGGTAGTTTTGACGATTGTCAGTCGTATTTGCATAGTCAATTCGACACCTTTGTTTCTGTGAATGTCATTCGTTATCTGTTGACATTGATGATTATTTGTATTGATGCATTGCTCATTTAATAGACTAGGAGTGTTTTATCTGGTTTGTCGATTTCTTTCTCGTGCTTTCTTCGTCTTTTTTTAGTCGTATATCTTGATTCCGTTTTCTCTAGTAGCCACGTAGTAAGTTATTGCGTGACATAATCGATGCCCAACAAGAAACAAAATGAAAGAAAGAGAAGAGAAAAAAAAACAACAAGAAGTTCCATTCTAATGTTTTTCTTTTCTGTGTTTTTCCTTCTTTTTTTGCCTTCTGCGTGTATCTTCGATCTGTTTTGCAG
>ERZ778019.1328-NODE-1328-length-34638-cov-12.745019_pt1 | contig 34638 bp, 28 predicted proteins | sample MGYA00375749_ERZ778019 | MGnify/ENA primary metagenome ERZ778019 (study PRJEB29350, sample SAMN05389821) | bioreactor metagenome | isolation source: Ammonium sulfate bioreactor | place: South Africa: University of Cape Town | collected 2014-03-17 ... | reverse complement strand
GATTTCCATGTCTAATCAAAGCTCGAAAAATAATTTGGATGAAGTTATGTGATTTCAATTGAAATACTGTATACAATCAGAGAAGAACAATGAAAATAAGTATTCTGATAATATTCCATCATATTGTTGAGAAATAATCAGGAAAAAGAATTAAAATAAGTAGAAAATATCGAAAATCAGCTCCTGAAATCAGGAGATTTTCAGTCAGGAGAAAAATCTCAAAACCAGGAGACTCCTGGCTAATTCAGGAGATCTGGCATCCCTGCTTATCAACAAATCTGGAATTTGAATATCTAATCTTCTGATTATATCTTTAAGATATTGTTGATTTTTGTTACATTAATACTAGAAATTCTTTATTTCTATTGCATTAATCTGTAATAAAAAAAATAAAATCTTCTTTTAAATCAATCATCATCATGAAACAAATATTGAATAAGAACAAATAATCTGTCATTTCCCCCCATGTATTCTATTTGATAATTTATGATCGCTATAGCTTTTCAATTGAAACTATAATTTACTTTATATAATTAATAACAGCTCACAAAAAAAATCAACGCCATTTGATTGTACTAATTTCTAGTACTTGTCTTTTTTTGAGTTTACATTCAATTATGATGAATATTCATCTTGATTGAATACTTTTTGATTAAATAAAAAGCATTGAAACATCGTTTTTATTTTTTGAAAAAGTAAAAGATTATCAGTTCTATTTATATGCAAATAAGCAGTTGTTTAATAATATAGAAATAATCTACATAAATGAATTAATTTGTGCCTAGAATATCATTTAAATAATAGAAATTTATTACAAGACAGTCTTTTTTTTATAGCATGTGTCTTCTTAGGTGAGTTTATTTACGTATATTCAATCTTTTGTGTGATTTATTTTTGTTACATCCAGATCCAGGTAAAACTAAATATATTATTAATGAGCGAACAATTATGTTCCTAAGAAAATAAATGTCGATTTAATGAGTATATTCAGTTTAATTAAACTTAAAAATTCATGGATATACGCGACATAGACAAATTACGAAGATATTTATCGTTTCTTTAGATTTCAAAATGACTATATATTGTTACTTGCACGCAATCTTGACTAATGTCCTATTCTTGTTTTTTTGTTATTTCAAAGTTTTATCTTTTTTTATTTCGTCGTACATGTCATTAACAATAATAGTTCTGTTTATTATTATTATTATTTCTTTCTTTACGGAGGTCCGTTTATTTTATTTGTTAGTAAGAGTTATAAGTTGCACTGTATGGAAATACAACTAGAAGCGGAAAATCCTCTTCCGTCGTTCACAATTTCCTTCCGATTTCGAGACATGTCTTATTCTGTCCTTCAATCTTTCTCATTTTCATGATGATTATGTAGTAAGATTAAAAAAAAAGCTTTTTAAATATTCATTGATAATCAGATATTGTGACTTCTTTAACAAACAATCATTTTCATATAACATAAATTGCTATTTCATCTTTTCGTATCTAGTTGTTTTTTTCTTCTTTTGAATAAAACCAAATAAGACAACAGTTTATATGTGTTTTTTGAAAAACAAGAAATATACAAAGGTTGAAAAGGATATCATTTTTTTCTTCTTTTTTTTCTATAAAAGTCAGATTTAAAGATGAAATTAGTAATAAAAAACAAGAATAGTCTAAGATTGCTTATTAGTTATTTTCTTTCATTTTTTTTTCTCTTCGTCTTCTATTTCTAGTTGAATGCTATCACAACGAAGGCATCGTTGTGATTTGAAGATGCAGCGAGCGTAATGACTAACAGCACTGACAATTCGGCTAAATGGAACAAAAGGGCGGAACAAGAAAAAGAAGAAAAAAATAAAGCTCCAGCGCTCATGGACGAACTCATCAGGGATTGTCACTTTTCTGTCGCAACCGATGGTTTCTTTCTTCTTTTCTCGGCTTTTTTTCTTAGACATATATCTTACGATAAAAAGGAACCGATTTTTTTCCTCAAATCTTTTTGTTTCACTTATGAAAAGGTATTTACGTATTGAATGAGACGCAAGAAAACAACGTTGAAATTAATATCTTAATATTATGTGTAAATTTCTTATATTAAAGTTGCTTTTTTTCCTATGTTGCCTGTCAATATGTCACTTTTCTTCTTTTCAACGAGTCTAATTACATTTTCTCATTGGTTTTCTTTTCTTAAGTTTTCCATCGTCATTTTTATTTGTCTTTTCCCATTATTATTAAATGAAAGCAGAGCACACGGATTTTTTTTACAAAAGAACGAAGGAAAAAAATAAAAATGAGAAAATGAGAACACGAGAAGAAGAAGACGAAGAAGGAAAAGGAGGAGAATAAGAAAAGGAAAAAACAGAAATCATGAAAATTCTCTATGCCAGGTTTGCATGTTTGATGCTTACACTTAGATGAATTGGCTTCGAGCTGTCGTTATGTTCACTCACTAATTTCACGTCTATATATATCTTCGCAAATATGCATCTCATGATACATACAAGATGAAGATTTTAAGTGGTTCACCACTAACGGAAAAATCACAAACACCTGTCATTACCCTTGATTGGACAGAATGTCTTGATAAACGGTATGCGAATAATTGTGATTTTGACAATTGATTTTAGTTTTCTTTGTCAGACCAACTGATCGTACGAGTGATGATCTCGATGCAATATTTTCGAAATTAAAAGATGTCAAAGCTTTCGAAAAATTTCATCCATTACTCATTCAACAATTATGCTATTACAGTTATTTTGAAAGTCTCGAAAAAGGTGTTACACGTAAGTATCGACAATTGGTTCTATTAATATCATCGTTATTCTATTAAAAATACTAGTTTTTCGTACCGGTGATCTTGGCGCCAATTGGTTCGCTATTCTAAGTGGTAGTGTCGATGTTTGTGTTCCTTCAGAAAACGGCAAAGTATACAAAATTTCAGTTCTGATAGATCTTTGTTCGAAAAAATTCATCTTAGGGTATTACGCTCATTTGTACACTGGAAGCTGGCGCAGCATTTGGTGAATCGATTCTCTACGATACTCCGAGAAATGCGACAGTTATAACATCGTCATCAGTAATGCTCTTGAGAGTTGAGCAAAAAGATTTTAAAATTCTATGGGAGGTAAATATCTTCGTCGTAATCACAATTTGAAAAAAGAGAAAAAATGAAAAAATTGTTCATCTAGCGTAATAAACAATATATGCATGGTGTTATTAATAGTTTGAGCAAATTGACAAATACGTTAGGTAAGAAAGACAAAGAGAATGTAATTATGCAAATGACTCGCTTAAACGTAATATTTATTTAGATCCCAAACGACGTGCATCTGAATTCGACCCGTCGCTTCTTCCTCAAATAGCAAGTTCAAAATTTTTCAAAGATGATCCAAGTATATTTCAAATAAAAGCATATATTCTCTAAAAGAAAAACAACATTTTTTTTCGTCTGTCTAGCTCGAAATCCTGCCCTCCCAATCGTACCTGTATGTATATATGAATTTTTCTCTTTCAAATCTTAAATTTTTCTTTCTACATTAGACTGCTTCCGTGCGCGTTCAACATGCAGCTTATGTTTTTCGAACTTGCATACTTGCTAAAGCTCCTCAAATGATTCGTGATCGTAAATATCATCTTAAGATGCATCGAAGCTGTCTTGTCGGATCAGAAATGGTCGACTGGCTTATTCATCAAAGTCCTCGTTAGTTATTAAGTTCTTTTCTGATTGTATTTTGTGTTTATCACCTATTTATAGTAGTTCATTCACGAAGTCAAGCAGTTGGCATGTGGCAAGCTTTGTTAGAAGAAGCAGCCATAGCACATGGTAAAAATAGAATTTTCATTTTTGCATTGAATAAGATTTTCGTTTGAATTAGTTTCACAAGAACATTTTTTCAAAGATAAATATTTATTCTATCGATTTTATGGTGATGAAAATGGCAGTTTAGTCAAACCGACACCGAGCGAACAGACCGAATGTGAAGATCAATTAAATGATGTTATTTTGACTTTAGCACAAGTCGGACCTGATGCTATGCTTCGAATGATTTTGAGAAAACCGTACGATAGAAAAACAAAGAACGAATATAAGCGAATAAGATTTATTATTATTGTTTTAGACCACATGAACGTACAATTGATGATTTAGAAATAATCTATGATGAATTATTACATGTGAAAGCACTGTCACATTTATCTTCGCTTGTTAAACGAGAATTAGCTAGTGTTTTAATCTTCGAAGCTCATCCGTATAAAGGAGAAATCTGTAAGATATTTCAATTGAAAAAAAAACAATAAAGAATTTATTCTTTGAATAATTTGTTTAGTATTTAATCAAGGTGATGAAGGCAAATCTTGGTATATTATATTAAAAGGTTCAGTTCAATGTTTAATCTATGGTAAAGGTGTTGTAGAAACACTTCATGAAGGTGATGATTTCGGAAAATTAAGCTTAGTCAATAATTCACCAAGGTATTTTCTTGATTTTTCAAATAAATAAATTGAAAAATTTCTTTGTTTGTTTGTTTGTTATTCAATTGTAGAACAGCATCAATTATTTTAAACGAAGATAATACTCATTTTCTTCGTGTTGATAAAGATGATTTCAATCGTATTCTTCGTGATGTCGAAGCAAATACAATAAAATTAAAAGAATTCGGTAAAGATGTTCTTATTCTCGATAAAGTTCCGATTAATGTCAAAACAACTGATGGAACATTTCAAGTTTGCTATAAGTATGTTTTATTCATTCACGTCAAATAGAAAGAAAAATGAGAACGTTTCTTTTTCTTCCGTCGTTTAAAGATATTCTGTTATGTCTGGTACAGCTGAAAAAATGCTCGAATATTTATTAGAAACTTATATTTGTGTTAATTGCGAAGAAGGTGATACGAGTTTCGATGATTTTCTATCGACGTACGTCGTTTTCATGCCAACAAATCAAATCTGTGCAACATTAATAGCCATTTATAAAGCTAAATTACAACAACGTAGTAGTGATAATATTGATTTAACTGTAAGAGAGAAAATTAAAGTGCTACGATTTGTTCTCGAATGGCATGATTCATCGAAAGAAACATTTTTCGATGATCCAAAAATAAATACATTTCTCGAGGTAATTAAATTGAATGAGTACAAACAAAAAAGCAAAAGATTTAACTTTTCTATTTAAAGGAATTAAATAATTTAATACGAATCGATGTTAAACTCTATCCACAACTTAAAGATGAAGCAAAATCACTTGAATCATTATTTGGAAATGATTTGTACTATTGAATTTTGAGATAACAAATTTATATTCAAACACATTTTTTCTTTCTAGAGAACATAAAGAGCCAAGAAAAAGTATTCTACCATGGAAACAACGAAATAGTATTGATAAACCAAAGATGATACATCCATCAGACGAAGGTAGTTGTTTATTTAATCAAAGACTCATTTTTTTTTCGTTTTTCTCATTCTGAATATGCGTGAATAGTGATTTTCAAAGTGTATTGTGCGGATCATACTTATACAACGATGAAAATGCGTGTCGATACTCCAGCATTGAAAATTATTCGATTAGCTGCCGATAAATTAGGTTTACGAACCGATCAACCAGACGATTTGAAATTATGTGAAGTCAAATCAACTGGAGGTTTGTTCAAAGACAAAAACAAAATACTCAAACTAATGTGATTTCAATTTTTTTAGAAAGAATCTTATTTAAAGAAACCGATTTGAGCATTTCTTATGGATTAACATTGAATGGACAATTATTTTTAGCACCCGGTGATCATCTCGATGCACTAGTAAAACAAATTCTATTGATTAAAAGAAAAATTTTAAAATAAAATCAAAATTTAGGTTCCACTGCCCGAACAAGAAGGTCCACAACGTGGTACTTGGCAAAAACTTGAAATGTTTGGATCGAAAGAACTTGCTTATGCAATAACCATGCACGATTATGAACTATTCATGGCAATAAATCAAGTATTTCAAATCAAATCAAATCTCTTCTATTGACTAATTTCATTTATTTAAGCATGAATTACTTTATCAAGTATTTGGCCGATATAAATATGGTAAAATCACAGCAAATCTCGATGCATTCATGAGACGTTTCAATGAAATTCAATATTGGATCGTAACAGAAATATGTTTAACACCAAGTCCAGGCAAACGTGTTCAATTATTACGAAAATTCATTAAACTTGCTTCATAGTAATAATTCAAATTTCAAAAATAGTTCTCACCACTTCTTTTCAAAAAAAATGATTTTAGTTGCAAAGAATATCGAAATTTAAACGCATTTTTTGCGATTGTTATGGGCTTGAGCAATATAGCTGTCAGTCGTTTGTCATTAACTTGGGAAGTAAGTTTATTTGGAAAACAATTCGACGTAAAATTATTTTCTGTTGAATAGAGATTACCAAGTAAAATCAAACGAATGTTTTCCGAATTCGAAACATTAATGGATCCATCACGAAATCATCGAGTATATCGATCGACATTGACGAAATTAACGCCGCCGATTATTTTATTTATGCCACTTTTATTAAAAGGTAAATGAAAGAAATTGATTTGGTTTGCATTAGAAATTCATTTTCGGATTAGATCTAACGTTTACTCATGAAGGAAATAAAACGTATTTAATCGAAGGTTTAGTTAATTTCGAAAAAATGGTAAAATAAAAACGAAAACATTTTTTATTTCAATTGAAAATTTGTTGATTTCTAGAGAATGTTATCTCATACAATGCGAACATTGAAAATCTGTCGTAGCCAAACATTACGTAAGATAAATCCAATTGATTCGTTTGCTTTTAATTATACATACGATTTTTTCTATTGAATAGAATTACAAGTACCGCAAGGTGCAAAGAATCTTTCAGAAATTCAAGAATATGTTCGGTAAATATTCATGTTTGATTTTAATGTTCTATTTATTTCTTCATTCTTCAGAGAAATGCATGTGATCGATAATCAACGTATACTAAATCAGTTATCCAATAAATTAGAACCACGACAAACGTAATACAACCTCCGAATGTGTATTATTCTGTGTGTTTTTTGTTTTGATCAGGAAAATAAAATGAATTTCTATTCTAACTGTCGAGATATTTATTTGTTCAAACAGTAAGACGTAGATTTCTTTTGATCGAAGAAAAAAAAATGTCTAAGAAAAGAAAATTGCACTAGGTTTAGATATCTTTTGATTGTTTATTATTCTTCTTTTCGAATATCAAATGATCATGCTGTTCGAATAAACAAAATAAAAATCGATCATTGATGTTTTTGTTTATTTATCATGAAAACGAAAGAAGAAGAAGAAACGAAACGAACGATGACATTCGATGAGAAGATTATGTATCGATTTCTCTTGTGCGCGAATAGGAGATAATTAAAGCGCTTTTGCTATTTAATTAAAACCAAAGAAGTTTCTTTGTGTGTGAACAATGTCAAGTGATCAATTAATTGAACGATGGTGTAAAGATCATGCGACACGTATGTGCAAAATCGAAGTCGAATAACGTTTGTGTTTCATTATTGAATAGCGGCAACTGTACAATGGCTTGTCGATAATTTCGAACCAGCTGAAGGCAATTCGATACGTCGATCGATTTTATATAATTTCTATCTTGAACATTGTCTTAGTCTTCAAGTTGAATCATTAAATCCGGCTAGTTTCGGCAAATTGATACATTCAGTTTTTCTTGGTTTGAAAACACGTCGTCTAGGCACTCGGTAAAGTCAATTTCATTCAATTGAGACTCTTGTTTGTTTTTGTCTATTTACGAATTTAAAGAGGAAATTCAAAATATCATTACTACGGTATTCAAGTGAAATCATCGTCGCCATTAAGTAAACAAATGCCATTCGATGGTGATCTTCTTCTTCTCTCGAGCTCGAATGCTGATTTTGATAGTTCATCAGCAATACATTTAAATATGTCACCAAATGAATATGTTTTCTCTCCTGTTTCGTTTCATCAAACATCTACCAATGATCTTCCTTCGGAAATTTCACTTGATGATATTAAAATCTTTCAAAAAACACATGATGATTATTCAACTAAACTCTATCAAGCATTTATTAAATTTCAATTTGATTTTATCGAAAAAATCATTCAACAATTTTGGATATTAACCAATATTCATTATTCTCAAACGAATGAATTAACAACCAACGGTATTTTCTTGTTTTTTGTTTGCATCGACTAAAACAAATCAATTCTTTGTTATTGAAGATCCCATGATCATCTGGAAATTCAGTCATATATGTACACTACCATTTATTCACGAACAATTACGTTTATTCTATTGCAAATTCTATCAAACAATCATCGATAACTATTTTCCAAATATGCTCACATCATTAGCACAAACAACACTCGTACACGCCTTTTTTTTTTTTATCTCAAAAGAATATTTTCGTATTCGCTTTTTTTTTGTTCTAGGAATCAATTCGTATAATTGCAAATAATATTTCATTTTGGTTGATTCATGCGATTGATCATGTTTATAATCCATTAAAAGTTCTTCTTATTCAATTGACACAAGCATTCAGTTCGATTTTATTACGTTATACATCATTAAATCATCTATCTTTAACTATTCAAACTATGTTCTTTCAAACATCACGTTTATTAACAATGTCAAATGATTTAGCATTAATTAATTTTCATGATTTACACAATCAAATCAATTGGTTAATCGAATGTGATCTCAATTTATTTGTTAAAATCGAACAATGTTTAAAAAATCTTTTTCAATGTCAAACAATGTTAACAATACAAAATTGGACAATATTCATCGACACATTACTCGATGATTATTTAGTTCTTTATAATCAAACAAAAGAATATATTTATAATGCACGACAATTTCTTTTGAAAACAAATTTCTATTGTTCATTGATTTTACGTGAATTAACATTGCATTATGGTACATCACTTGGTTCATTTCATTTGTTACAAATATTTATTGAAGAATATCTTTATTATCGAATTGAACAGAAAATTTCCATGTATTTAAATCAAAATATTGTGCAACTTGTTTGGGAAAATCTACAAAATCAACGACAAGAAAAAGAATTTTTTAATGATGACGATTTAGATGATGATCTCGAAAGTTTAGCAGATGATTTCAATGAACAACAGAATCAATTCAAACCATTGTCACCTGTACAAATCGATGAATTCATTCTACCGAATTCGACAATAACAAATTCACTTTCGTACATATTCGAAGATTTACAACCATTGTCAAATGATCTATTTTGAAAGAAAAATAGAAAAGAAAAATAATTTTATTTTTTTTGAAAATACGTTCTCATCTGTTTCTCATCAAAAATCAGTTCTTTCTCTTTTTCTTCTCCTTTCGGACATTGTATAAGTCAATTAGATCGATGATAGATGAGTATTATTTCATTGAAAAAATAACGAACGTATGATTCATGATACCACACCAATGTGTCAAAAATGATCATTATCAACATTTCGAAAATGAACTTCGAGTCAATGAGAGAAATCGACATGTACATAAGTCACATTCGCAGCATGTTTGTTTGCTTTTGATTTGGTAGAGTAATGTTGTTTTTCTCGAATTTGACTGACCTTTAGTAAGACATTTCACATGTTAATTTACTCAAAACGAAAGATTATTAATTGTTCACTAGCAGAAGAAGAAGAAGAAGAAGAAGAAGAACAACAACAACAACAACAATAACTATTCATTCTCTATAGATAATCTCCAATGAGTAACAATTTACACGTTTCACATCTGCAGATCATTGCTGCTGCATTTACTGCTTATATATATATAATGTTTATATTATTGTTCTTTCGTATATATATATATGTATGCATGTGTGTATGCATGTCTAGATTGAAAATGTCGAGTCGTCTAACTTTTCCTCCTTTCGGCTAGATAAACAAGTGCAGTTAGCACTGAATCATTTACTTTTTCTTTTTCAAGCATTTCATTTTTGACTTATCTACAAAAAATCTGTTCTTTCAATTGAACATCTTCATCATCATCATCATGATCAGCTGTCGACGCGTGAAGTCGTCCGTAGAGACACGTTTATGTCTATATACACGCATACAATCGAAATAATGATATCATCAAGGTTCGATAAGAAAATTAGACAAGTGAATGTTGTCGTTTTGAAAAAAACAAAACCTTTAGCTTGAAATAAAACAGAACGATAGAAGGAGGGAGAAAAAGATCGAATAACGATCTTATCAATTCCCCAATGAAAAATTTTAATTTGAACAGAAACAAAAAAAACTAACTTTCTCTTATCAAATCAATTGAGATAGCAGTTGTATATTGCCTCACTGAGATTTATAGAAAAAAGAAGAACTAAATTTAATGTTAAAGATGATATATGTATGTATATATTTCGATCTAATTGTAACATTGTCTTGTCTGGATAGTTAGACACAGCATGATCGAACAGAAAAAATTACGAATCAATTCTTTAGATCTTCATTCGTCAAAGAAAGAACAACAATCAAAAAAAGAAAGAAAGAAAAAAGAACAAGAAAAACAACAACAACAACAACGACGACAACATGGTGAGAGATAGCTGCTATAAGAGTTAAAAAGAGAAGACGATGATGATAGATGAAGAAAGAACTCACATCCTGCAGTGAATTGATTATATACATCGTTTGTGTTTTGATTTTGTCGTATGTATACATCGTATGCGTTAATTTTCTGGATATTCATCTGGAGAAAATGGTCCATTACCGATCGATGTTTGTTGTCCATTAGTTGTATTACCATTCGCTGACCAAGCACCTTCCATACGCCAAACACTAAATGCATAGCTTAATGGACGTTCATTGGCTTGTTGTTGTGATTGAGATGATGATGATGGTGGCGATGATGATTCCGTATCGAGTGTATGTTGTTGATGAACTTGTGATGTTGATGTTTGCTGTTGTTCATCTGTACGTAGAATTTGATAGAGAAAATCGATGTAACGTGTTGCTAATTTTAATGTTTGAATTTTCGATAATTTATCCGATGGTAACGTTGGAATTATATGACGAAGATGTGCAAATGCATCATTTAATGATTGTGTACGTTGTCTTTCTCGTACATTAGCAATTGCACGTTGATTTTGTACATCATCTTGTGACATCATATGATGTTGTTGTTCTTGTTGTAGTTGTTGTTGTTGTTGTTGCTGTTGTCGTCGTTTTGATGCTGCACGACGTGTTGATGCTGATGAATACGGTTGATCGTTGGTTCGACGAGTTAATCGTGCTGTTCGACGTGCACGTCGTTGATGATTTGTTGACGAATTCGATGATTCAATTAAATGATTTTCATTATTAACATGATTTGTTGATATATCGAGATAGTTTTCATCGATATGCATTGGTGTCGATGGTGAACTTAAACTTGACTCACTGCCAACACTGCTCATAGATGTAAATGGATAGATTGTTACTGGATATTGTTGATTTGTGCCTGTTGGATATTCACTTTTAATAAACGAATTTATTAATGTTTGATGTTGAAGAAGTGTCGATGAAGAATTTGAATCCATATAATATATATATGGAATCAATGATTGGATGGAGTTTTCTTTGTTGATTTATATACTAAAATTACCGAAATTTATTAATTAAAATTTTTCAAATTTGATTTATTTTCTCTCTTCTATATGCGTCATTATTATTATTTGTTAATTAAAACCATATTTTCTGATTCGATCTATTGCATGATCTTGTCGAGAGTTTTCTTTTCTTTTTCACTTGCCTGTATGTATGTATGTATTGTTATTTGCTTGTCAGATGTAAACGATTAAGTTCATCTGGTAAGCATCGCCGTTAAAAGATCTTTCTTTATTTGTCGATGTTGTTGGTGTAAGCCTGGTGAGAGTTAGACAGAGACAAATGCAATACAAGTACAAGCAGTAGTTGTTTCGCACACGTCTTCAATTAGATATGCAATATGGATGCGTTCTTTTTTTTTGCCTTTTTCAGACTCGACGAGAAGAAGAGAGAAGAAAAAAAAGAAATGGTATACTCTCTTCTTCGATTGTATTCAATTCTTATTGGTTGATTTTTCATGTCTAACAAGAGAAAAGAGAGAAAAAAAGATAGTGCAACATTCTTTTTCTTCTACTGCTCTGTCCTGAATAAAGATTACTAGAATATCGATATGTCTGATGTACAGGAATGAAGAATATTCTATTGGTGCATTGAGAAATATTTTTTTGATTAGCCAATCTATATAGAATTAGGTCGAAAAAAGAGCGAGAGAGAATATGTGGTGGTGGAGAAGAAGTATTACATATTGTCCGAAAGATAGAACAATGATATTGTTTATATCTAAAAACTAAGAAAAATGAAAATAAAAAAGAAAAGGAAGTAAAATTTTGTCAATCGTTACATTAATTTTCATGTACGTATGATAATTGACATGACTCATTAACACAAATCGTGCTGCCATTTCTCTCTTTCATCTTAGTGTACATTTGTTGTCCATGTGTGTATATTTAAGTAAGCTAAGACGATGACATTAATATATATTCGATATGTACAATAAAGAATCGGTTTTTTCTTCTTCTTTCATGTTGAGTTTTATTTTACAAAATATTTATCGATCGATGAGAATATCAACAATTGACGTTCGAGATTCTTCTTTAGGATTGATGGACAATGGATATCAAGAGAAATAGATAACATTTTCTATGTCGACAATTTGTTCTTGTTAATCTTAACAGTGAGAAATAAAAATTCGAGACATTGATATTATTGTAACTGTATATTCGAATATGTTTGTAAGTGAATTTCGGAAAGAGAAGAAATTATTTGTTTATATTTGTATATTTCTCACGGTCATATGATTGATATTGAATTAATTTAACGTAAATATACAAATGTTTGTCAAGGTCGTTTTTAGGAACAAGTGCAGATTTTATGTTGAAATAAAAACTTTTTATTTATTAAAGAAAAAAGAAAAGACAAGATAAAAAAAAAGTTCCTTCAACTAAGACTGAGCAGGTATTATGAATAGTAGCAGATAGTAATACTCATGTTCGTTTTGTTTTCTCTGGTGTTGGTAGATAAAGTTGTTTGAGAATATGATTCACACGTTCCATTGCATCCGGTTGTGGTGTATTTTCATTTCCGATAATAACTGATCGTTCTCTTAAAATCGTTTCTATCGACGAGAGAGGTTGCTGTCCGATGTAATGAACTGGTCGTTGTGCTGATATTTTTTTCTGATTTCCAGTATTAACTGCTGGCATTTTAAGGCTGATGTTGGGCGTATTTCGAGCTGTTTGAGTGAGAAGATGATCATTGGGCGGTTGTAAACGATGATGATTAATACCATTGGAATCGATTTGTGTTTCGTAGGAGAATTTAGTCGATGAATCGCTTGTGTATGTGTCAAAATTACTGATCGATGATGTTAGATTGGGTAAAGTAGTCGCACGTGTTGCTAATTCGATTAAATTCGGTACGTTGAGAATGGGCGGAGATATAGCTGGTATATGATCATTTTCGAATCCATTGAATGGTTTAACTTGCTGTTGTTGTTTTGGACGATGTGCGTGTCGTTGTAGACGACGTTGTGGTAATGTTTTGAATATCGATGATGGAGTTACGAATGCACCACTGATTGTGGAAACGGATTGATCATTTGTTGGTGCGGCTGGAAGATCTGGGAGATTTAAACAGACGAATGAAGCTGTTCGTTTGACTTGAACTGGTGATGATGGAAGTTGATCGGCTGTAGGAGCTGTTTCTAAGTGAGGACGCTCGGGAATTGAAAAAATTGCTAAATAAAATTCGAAAAACAAAATAAAATGAAATTTTGTTTGTTTTTCGAAACCTTGTTCAGCATCAGCATCATAATCGTCGTTCTACGAAAGATCAAACAAATAAATAAATAGTAAAATAAGAATCAACATACTAAATGTCGATCTAATGGTACATCTTGTAAAACTGAATTGCTTCTTTTCTGAAAAAAAAAACAATAATTTTGTGATGCATGAATTCGTTTGACATTTCATTTTACTTGTCTTCGTTCCAAAGCTCGTTCAGTGGTGAAAATCGGCAGTCCATGACCACTTCGATTTGCATATTTACTAGTAAACAACGTTCCTCTTGATGGCGGCGCTCGATTTGCTTTGTCGATCTAAATCGAAAACAAAAAAAAATATTATTATCAATCGAATACAAATATTAAATTTCGACAAAGCAAAACCGTGAGCATATATTCAAAATAACAATGAAAAAAGAACGATATGCAAGCGATGGGTTTTCTATGTGTGTCAAATTTAGCGTGAAATGAATTATTTTTCATTGTTTTATATTCAAAAAACAAGCGGGTTTAATCATGTTATTAAACCTGATCAACGGCAAGTGTTAATTTCAATGATGAATTGTTCTCAACGTCCGTTGTCAATGATTGAGATACGGGCATTCGATGCTGAATATCAGGAATAGTAATATGTGTACGAATATGGGTTTCATCATTTGTCTAATAGAATAATCAGTTTGTTTATTAATTCGAAAGCCATAAAAGAAAATGATTAGGATAGAAATCAATTTCTCACCGAATTTATTGTTGTTCGGATAGGTTGTGAAGGATTATTAACCTATAGTGTTAAGAAGGAGTAACAAAAGGTAATTATTATTTGACGGATAAGAAGAAGAAGAAGAACTGTTTGTTTACTAGAGTTGATGATATCTGGCTTTTATCATGTTTTACCTCACGTTTACGAATAGATTTATTTAAACGTTCTTCGGTTGGTTTGTCAGTTCGTTTTTTCTTCGATTTTTTCTTTGCTGCTAAGTCTTCTTTTGAATAGGCTAGATCAGGTAATTCTCCACCTTCGGGATCACTATCTGAATCACTTGAACTATTCAAACAAACAAAAATCCAATCAAACTTTCTCAAGAAACACTCCTTTGTGATAAAAATAAAAACCTTGGCGCATCTTGTTCATTAATTTCCGTATGACATTGTGTTAAAACTTGGATACAATTTGCAACTGATGTTATTGGTACGACTGATTCTTCTGCTGATTTTTCTTCTTAATAAATGAATTGATAATTTAATTTAAAAAAAAAGAAAAGAAAAACTTGAAGATTACCAGGATAGAGAGAAGGTAATATCGCAGCAGGAATTTTTTCTTTTCCTAATTTTCGAAGAACATTCTTTGTTATATCCATAAATATTGAATCTAATCGTCTGTAATAGAATCGAGAAAGAAAAAGATGCAACCAAATTCGAATTGAAATATTCAAATATTTGTTTTACGATGAATCAGATAGAACATCTAAATATTGTCTTAATGATTGGCAAATACATTGACCGAAACGTTCGTAATCTTGAATATTGAAATGGCAAGGTTTTTCTCTAGATAATCATTTAGATCTACATATATTATTTATTCGTGGTCGTAGCAAAAACTTACACAATACTCGAACCAGCAAATGATGCTTCTAAAGTGAAACTATTTTTAATTAACATTTCCTTCCACATAACGACACGGCCCGTTGATTCTTTACAACGATGAATATGAAATTTACAATAATCAAATGCAAACATTTCTGGTGCCTTTTGAAAAAGAAAATATCCGATATGAATGAGATCGAATTATCTTGAAAGTATAACATACAGTTCGAGACATGATATAGGGAAGAATTCGAGCATTGAGAAAATTTTTCATATCAGCTTCTGATCCATCACAACCATCGCAACCATAAGCAAAAACATTTGATTTTCGACTATGACCATGAAGATCGCAAAACGCTATGATCTAAACAATATGTTATCATTACATCTTTTTTTTTATGTATGTCTATTCGATTTACTTCATGTTGTTCTTTTTGTAGATTTTGCATTAGTTCTTTGATATGATAAATAGTTGGAAATGTTTGTTTTCTCGGGTGACGAAAATTTCGATTCATATCTTTGCCTGTGAGTGAACAACGATAATTACCAATAATGACGCCATCAGGATTGAGCATAGGAATGATTTTAAATATTAATTGTGAACGTAAAATCTTGCAAAAAAAGAAAAAGAAATGTATCGGTTAAATTTAAAAACGACTACTTCATTCAAACATTTACTCGTGCAATCTTATCATCGGATGTGATGAATTCTAATAAACCACGCATCATATAACTTGAATTTGTTTCACCTGGATGTATACGAGCAGTTATAAACACGAATTTTTTCTTATTTATTGGCACAGCTAGAATAAAAGATAGAACTTTCGATTTTCTTTTTTTTTCTTCAAAATTAAATTTATACATTCATCTGTTACTGTTATCATAAAACATGAATTTCCCGCTTGAGATTCACATAGAATCTCTCGACGAAAGATCTCTTTCGATCGAATCGATGATAAATAATCTAGGTCATCTTTGAGATCCGTAAATGTATACGGATAGCAATGTGCTATATAACAAGTATCGCCTGAATGCACAAATTCCTATCGAAACATAAACACAACAACGACGCCATTTGTCGAGTAGATTTCAATTAGCTTACAAGTTGAAAATCGAGTTCGAAATAGTTAATATCTCGTTCGAGTAGTGGATTGAAATTTCGTTGTTTCGATTCTGAATAGTTAATATGATGGCCAACACGATGCCAACCTCGTGAGTCTCGTTTACCGGCTACATCCGAAAACATTAATATTTGCATTCCTAAGAAAAATAAAAACTTTGAACTCTTTTTGTTTTGTTACTTGAAATTATTTTTTCATTTACTCGAAATCATTTTTCAAGTATTCAACGAAAAGAAAAAAATCTTCTATTCGAACGATTTCAACAAGTGAATGTATATTTATAGAAAAAAATCATTTTTCTTGTAACTTATATTTAATTAGACGAACTGATTTGAAACTCATAGTTTGCTAACGAAATTTGATTCGAAAAGAAGATTTGCATTTCAATACGAACTCATAGAAAACTTGATGTTTACCTTCATTGTACAGACTACTTTTTTTCATCAAATTTATAATTCGAAAACGATAAGTTATATTTGCGATCATATTCTGTACACGAAAATAATACCATTGTGTATGTCGTTTTGTGTAAAGATCCGGTCGAAGTATAAGTTCATATTCAAATTGTCCTCTGAAATCGATCGAACAATGATTTAGGTCGAAAATAATCTTCTTCTTCTTGGTTTTTTTTGTTCTACTTACACACGTTTAACTTGTCGTAGATTTCCTCCTTCGAATCTTGATTCGAACATTAACGATGGACACATTTGCTCGCTATCGAATGGTTTGGCTTGCTGTTGTCGAGGTGATTTATCCATATCATAGATTAAGATCGGATGTTTGACGACATCCGTATATTTACGCATTGCTGGTTGATTATCAAATGTTTGCTGCGATTGAACACCTAGAAAAGCACGATTCGATGAATAATAATATTCTTTCGAATAGAATCTATTTTCTCTCGTGTATTTTAATGATAAAAATATCGATGGTGTCGGATGTTTTATTGGAAATGCCATCGGCCAAAAAGGACCTGTTTCATCGATTAAAATTCTTGTCGTACGAAAATAGAAGATTGTCTTTGGTGTGCCATCATAGGTCGTACATTTTTGAGGTTCATAGACACGATTTCGTACGAGTTTATTAACGAAAAGTTTTTTACTTGAATTAATTAGATTTCCATGTGGAAGAACAATTTCTGGTTCAAGATTTTGTGTCTCATCTTCGATTTGTTCAGTTGAAAATCTCGATAAACTGCCCGAAGATAATGGTGATGAAAATAAAATTGAACTCGACGGATTTTTAAGATTAAAATCTTCACGTGACCAAATCGATTGTCCGATGCGCATCTTTCGAGTTTTTGTTATATGTTCAAATGGATTTAAATTAGGAATTTAATCATTCGGATTTACTTTTCCTTTTACAATAATAATAGTAATTATTATTATTTTTTTTTTCTTTTCGGTTGTTCTCTATGGATTTGATGTCAAGAATGAAATGCAAAGAAAAAATTGTAAAGAAAAGAAAAGAATCAATGTCTAACTACGATTGCCACACCAACCACACCAGATCGTTACCGATTCAAAGGCAAATATAAAAGTAAATTATTTGTTACATAAAAAGGTTTTGCAATTTTCTCTTTCTCTCTTTGCCTGTCTCTGTCTCCTTCTTTCTTATTTTTTTGCTTTTTCTCTTTTATTGCATTATTATGACGCTTGTTTCTCCTTTAACTTACTTAACAAAGATGAATTGACGTTTGTTAAGTACAATTCCTTTGGACTCAATTCACGAGTGAGTAATTTTGGTGTTGGATGAAGTATACGAAAGTCTCGTGGCCAAAATGGGCCATCTTCATCGATAATAACTCCATGTTTATTCGTAAATACGGTTGAACAACCGCCAAGTGTTGATTGCTGTTCGAGTCGAGTTAAAATATCTTCTTTATTCGATTTAATAATACTATTGCCAAGTAAAAATGTCGGATTAAATTGATTATTTGTTGATAAATGTGTTTGTTTATCTTGAAATTTTTTTAAATAATTCGTTGGATTAAAAAGTAAATGTTCGTCATTGGTTCGTTGTGATAAATTTCGACGTTGAGACAGATTTTGATATGATTCAAGATGAAAACTTTCGCCAGATAATTTCGTTTTCGAATAATTCAACGATGAATGATGCGCAAGTTTGCCATAGGAATCTTTTGCATTCAATGGATAGAGAATACGTTGATTACGACGATCGATTTCGCCATACGGATCAGTCGAACATTGATTATTATTATTATCAGTTGATTGTTGTCGCCCAGCACTATTTATTCAAAAGTACATTCAGTCAATATATATATAAATTTTTAATTAGATCACAATGATTTATTTACAAATGAAAGAAAAACAATTTCTTGTCAAATTAAAATAAAATCTATTGACATAACTCGGTTTAATTATGTCAAGAAAAAATTTCGATTTGAGTGGAAAGGACAAGCAAACAAGCTGAATTTTTGGACATTTTACTCTTACCGTAGGTACTGCCGACGCAGTTTAGCCAAACGTTCTTGTCGTTCACTTTCTTCGACAATTTGTCGAACTTGTCGTTGAAGATCTTCTTCTAATTCTCGATGAATAGTTGCACGCCATTGATCATATGATTTTGTTTCTAAACATAGGTCAATTTTCAATAGAGATTAGAATCTTATATTCTCAATGGTTTCCTGTATTTGCGTACCATGCTTAAAACTAGGACTTCTATCAGTGAATGCTGTATTATTGGAAATTGGGCGGATTTGAGGCAATTCAAGCGCCGGAAACTCTATTGAATCAGTCATTTTTTTTCTTTCTGACAATTGTCGATACTGTTTTTTGTTTTTTTTTCTTATTTTTTGTTGTTTGTTGTTTTTTATGATGTTACCAATTCAACAATATGTACGAGACGAATCGTCTTTTAAAATTTTTTGTTTTTCTTCGTCATTTTTTTCTCCATTATTCAATCGAAGCTCAGCTCACCTTGTGACAATGCTGTTTTTCATTGTTTCTTTTTCGACCATAACTCACAGACTTCGGTTAGTATACAAAAGAAAACGAGAGCGAAAAAAAAAAGTGCGAACAAGAAAGCTGTTTTTGATTTGTAAAATAAATGGAACTTCAAGTGTTCGTAATGATTCTTCTCTGGGTGGTTGAAGAATTGAAACGATGAAAAACTACTAATGGCCTTTTGTTTTAAGCTGATTAATACAGTGAAAAGAGAAGAGAGAGAGAGAAAACAACCAAAGATAATCAATGATTCGTACCTGGAAAATATCTATAATAGTTCTGTTCTTTTTCTTCTAGGCGATTGATTTGAATCATGTTGTCTCACACCATTGCAGTTTGCCGCCAAACTAAAACTGTTCTTATGACATTCTCTTGTCCCATTTCATAGATCATATTTAAAACATTACAGAATCACGATGGAGAGGGAGAGAAAGAACACCGGAAAAGAGAAATATAGCTATATCACGATTATTTTCTATTTTCAAACAAACAAAAAGAAGAAAAGGAAAAAAAACTTCGAGGTAAAGAGCGAAGAACAAACGAGAGTCGATTCATCGGATCATATTGAATTTTTATGTCATTAGAATTATCATTCAATTTGTATCGGGTTTCTATTTGTATTCGGTCATTACCTATTGTTTGAATAAGAAATTGAATTTTGTGACGCCCTTTGTACTCATATGTTTAGGAAATTGAATTAAAACAAACTATGTTCACGCGATCAATCATTTCATTGAAAAAAATAGAAATCAAGCATTTAGAAGCACTTTCAGAAATGACTCTTTTTAATGAATAAAATCTGCTGAAAAAAAAAAGCTTGTAGCTAGCTAAGGTTCATCGGAAGACTAAAAACAGCAAAGCTGCACACGTGCACACAGAATGTTTGTTTGGTTTTCGTCATTATTTTCTTTGTTGAATACGTGATCGAACGAGTTCTTCTAATTTTCTTGCATCAACAGCAAATTTTCGAATACCATCCGATAGTTTATCATGAGCCATTTCGTCTTCGTTCAACATCCAACGAAATGTTTTCTCATTAAGACGATCATATTTCTTTCTTTCTTGAGATCTTCCTGCAGTTTGATCTTGATTTAAATAAACTTGAAATTGATCTTTATCGTCGATTGATGTCGATGCCAGTTCATCCAATAATTTCGGACTGATTGTTAACAAATCACAACCAGCTAGACCGAGAATTTGCTTCGTATTACGAAATGACGCACCCATAACAACAGTTTTAACATTATTCTGTTTGTAATAATTATAAATTCGTGTCACACTTATCTACGAATAAGAAATTGTCTTCGAATCAAATCAAATTCAATATCGACAACTTACAACACCGGGATCTTGATCGATTTCGAAATCTTTTTGACCTTTTTTTTCCACATACCAATCGTAAATTCGGCCGACAAACGGCGAAATCAATGTAACTTGTGCATCGGCACAGGCAAGTGCTTGTGCAAACGAGAAGATCAATGTCATATTACAATGAATGCCATATTTCTCTTCTAATTCTTGTGCTGCTTGAATACCTTCCCATGTCGATGAGAGTTTGATTAAAATTCGATCTTTCGATATTCCACGTTCTTCATATAATTTAATTAAATGTCGAGCTTTGTTTATTTGTGCATCACGATCAAATGAAATTCGTGCATCGACTTCAGTCGATACACGACCGGGAATAATCTTTAAAATTTCTTCACCAAATGCAACAAAAACATTGTCCATAATATCATCGATAACAGCTTGTTCATCTAATGCCGATGTATCTTTTTCTCGACATTTATCAATAATACTATCGATAATATGACTGTATTGTTTCATATTAGCAGCTGCTAAGATCAACGATGGATTTGTTGTTGCATCGGTAGGCTTATATGTTTCAAGTGATTCGAAATCACCTGTATCCGCAACAATAGTTGTATGTTTACGAAGTTGTTCGAGAAGATTAGACATTTGTTGTTTTATTTTAAGGAAAAAGAAAATTCGATATCTTCAAAATAAAGAAAACAAAACCAATTTTCAACTTATTTATATAATCGATGAAAAGAAAAACAACTCCAAGTACAAAATATAATAGTGAGTCATCTGTCTTTATCATTTATTCGGTTACACATGATTAAATGCAGTCTTATCCTACTTGTGTAACGTTTATGACGAGCTGTTTTATTATATGATGAGTCAAATAGCAATAAAACGTCAGTTGTCGCACTCTTAAAACTAGTCGCGTCGTTTCTTTTTTCAATTGATATAAAAAAAAGGCGGAGAATATTTTTAGCATTAATTGTTTTTCTTGTTGAATCCATAAACAAGACATTTTCCACCGAAAAACATTTAAAAAAAAATGAAAACGAGAGCACAACTCGAACAATTACGAGTGTGTGAGAAAACAAAACAACAACAGAGAAGGCAGCTTTTTTTTTAGAGAAATAAAGCAAATAAGACGAATAATATAATAATAATAATCATAATAAATATAAAGATCGAAGGACAAAAAGAAAACCGATAGAAATCATAATCAAATATACATTTAGTCAATCAACAGGTACCGAGAGAGGAACAGAGAAAGAGACAATACATGCATCCAACAATACTAAATAGAACACGTAAATTTGTTTGTTGTTTTTGATTGTGACATGTTTTATCACTTCTCATTGCACATAAAAGAAGAAGAATAAACAAAAAAGAGTCAAGAAAAAAAAATTCGTTTGTTTAGAAGGCAAGAGACATGAAAACAAACAAACAAACAAACTTTTTTCCAAGGTTAACACAAACACGAAGAAAAAGAGAGAGAGAGAGAGAACAAAGTTGCTGTTGTTTTTTTTTAAATAGAAATTTTACTTCACCGACAAAAGCAACAGAAAAAGAAAACAAAGATAGAGTTAAACATATTGAGATTTAAACAGTTGTTTGCGGAACAGACGAATAATAGCGAAATAATTCACGACGATAGAAAGATGGAATATGACCCTGTTTAACGAAAACAAGTTTCGTATCTTCAACTTCACAATCGATTTGAATCATTGGAACATGATTAGCTGGTACATGAATCGATTCTAAACACAAGTCAATTAAATAAAATTTATGTACGCTTAAAATATATGAATTCTACTATTTAAATGTGTAATCGATGCTGGGAGAATCAACGACATTTTAGGACGTTGTGTTTGATTTGTTACCGTTGCCGGAAGGATCAAATGATCCTGAAGGAGAACAAATATTTGCCGATATTTCAAAAGGAAAACACAAATCATACTCGTTTGAATGAAACAAAATAGAGTGTATCGTTTTTCCTGTCGATAGCATGAATAAAATCGTCGTAAGCTGATTCGTAGCCTTTGTACGGTTGAAGTTGACCTTTAGTTGCTTGGTGTGTTCTGCAAAGACAAAAAAAAACAAAATAAGATAATTCGAATTTTACCAACAACAAACCTTGATGTACGTCGATTGAGAACTGCAAGTTTTCTTGGTATATGTTGTTGTTCATTTTGGTCGGTTACACGTTCGAAATCAGCATTATTCGGTAGACTAATCGAATTCGGCTCGGGTATTATCATCGGTTTGTTTTTATCGAAAGCATCGTCTTTACGATAATGATCTTGTACCCATGAATGTAAATCTCGATTAATTCTAAACAGACATATGAAAATAACAGTTCAAATATTCTGTTCGATTAATATTCGTGTTTTTTTTTTGAAAAATAAATTCGACTTATTTACCGTTGTGAATGCGTTTTATTTATAAACGCTACACATTGCAAATAAGGATAACCTGGTATGAATGTAGAATTGTTATTATTATTAGAATTCCCGCTCCCATCATCGTTTTCGCTACTAGCTACGTAAGAATTATCGTTACTACGACTTGTACTAAGAATCGTACGACCACGAATAATCGATCCATCGGGATTGTAACTCGATTGACGATTGTAGAGAGCGATTGAACCAGATGAATCACCAGATAGAGGAGAAAGTGATCTGAATACGAAGAAACTCGATTAATTTAGTTTTCAAAAAAAAACAATGTTAAAATTTTACTTTAATGTAAATACATTGAACATAACCAAAAGAACAATACCCATTAATATTAATGGTTTACGAGCACGTGGCGAAACGATGTTATCATCGAATTTATATTTTTTTAAGAGATCATTCTGTAAAATAGATAGAAAAAGTATTGTTTATTTGCTTTCTTTGATTTGATCTTAAACAAACCTCCATTTCTAAAGTGTGAACGCGTGTTAAGAGTTTTGTATTTTCGTTTTTTAATTTTTCATTTTCATCAGCTAATTCTTTCACTTTCACTTCAAGATTTTCCATTAACTAAATCAATCGTTCTTATTTCAATGTCGTCTAACTAAGATAACAAACCTGTTTTCGTCGTTTACGTGATAATGATGCCGATTCACGATTTTTAATCATACGAAGATGTTTTTTCAATGCTTCTTCCTATGAAATATTTCAAAATAAAAATTAAAACTAAACAAAATCCTTTCGAATACATACGCTAACATTGCCATATTGAACTTTCAATTGATCAAGTGTCAATGTTGTCATTTCGGCCGTTTGTCCAGGTAATTGCGAATGATTAGTTGAACTTTCCGAACGACGTCGTTTAGCTGGTGGTGAAATCATTGAATTAGATCCATTTAACGTTTTTAAAATTGTTCCAGATGAATTATCAGCATTGGAATGATTTGGATAAACTGTTGTTATACGTTTGACGTTTGTTGGTGCAATGGAATCAGCTTCTGAAAAACGAGAAAAAAAACAAACAAAATCATTTTCTATGGAGATCGTTGATTTCAAACCTGTTTTAACAATAGTTATTGGTGCAGTTGCCGTTGCTAACGGCATTTTGATCACAGGTACTTTGGCAACAGTTATTGGTTTCGACGTAGTTATTATTGTGATATTGGCTGGTGATGGTTGCGGCGGTATTGTATTAATAACTGGTTCGATTTTCACACATTTCGCTCCTGTTGATGCTGTACCACCATAGGATTGAAGTTTCACACAATTAGTTATTTGTTGTTGAGTGTAGTTTGGTGCTGATGTTGTGATTGGTTTAGGTAAAAGTACTGGCCGTTGTTGATTAGCAATGGGTGGTGACGAAGGGACAATATTTGATGAGGGCGGTGGTGATGGATACGGATTTTGAATTGATGATGGGGAATGTAAATCCTAAATTTTGAAAACAAAAAACATAATCGTTTGTTTTTTTTTTGTATTTTTTCGAGAAATTTACAGATTGTTGTTCGGGTAATTCAAAAGCTGCAAAGAGTTCATCAAATGTCGAATTATCCGAATCAGTCAATCCATCAGCCAACATTAACGGATTCTAGAATGATAACATAACAATCAATAAATCTACTTAAATCAATTTACTTGATCGTTAATTAAGGCGTTCAAATCATAACTTTCATTATTTGGATCATCAGAAAGCGGACTATCCATATTCCATGGCCATATGTCTATTAATAAAAAAAATACTAATTCCAAATCAAGGTCGTTTTTGTTTACCGAAAGTATTATTCAATCCGGTAGCAGTCGGTGGTGTATTAGAGATTCGACTGTCAGCATCATTGTCAGTTGCTGGTGAAGTCTATTGAAGAAAAAAAGAAAAAGACAACGTATTTCGTTTAGCAGAACAAAACAAAATTCGTACAGTATTATTCGACGGTGTTGCGAATCCATTAAAAAGCGAGTCGTAATCGATTCCATTCAACGAAATATCACCACTGGTCATAATTAATTCTTTTTTGTTAAAATAATTTTAAACTACGAATATAATCATTTATCAGCTTGCAAATATTCTATATAGAAATAAATAAAAGAACATCTGGCGTGTATGTGTGCACTTTGTCTGTGTAAAATATCTTACAAATCAAAGGGTTTTTTTTTATTTCAATGAAAATTTTATTCACAGATCATTGTTGGTAATGTAAAGAATCTAAAACCTTGATTTATGTGAGTATTTTTAGTTACGAAGAAAAAAACAAAGACGTAAATAATCATCAAAATGAAATGAGATGCATTTAAGCCAATCGAGCAACGACATACATCTAAGTTAGTTTGCACAAGGTACAAAGATTGATTCGTCGGTAGCAATTGGAAAGGAAGAGGGAAAAAAACGCTGAAATGAGAGAAAGAAAGAACGACCGACGTTGATGATTATGAGTCATTGAAACAGTGAACGTCATAAATTGTGTTCTGTCGACCTTCATTTTTTCATTCTGTTAGCTTAACAAAAGAGGGCGCTCGTATCTTCGAATTTTACTACATGTGTGCACATATACACGGTATTTATCGTAATATTATAAGAGATTAGATAAAATGAATTGGAAAGATTCCATTTAAGAAAAATACTGGATTTTATTATAATAAATGAAAGCTTAACGAAAAGAAAATAATGATTCTTTGATAGATGTTTGACTTGTTTTAGTTAATAAAAATTCAAACTAATCAATTTGACAGATCATATATACGACACGTTTAATAAACCATATCATATGTCATGTCGAAGGTACACTTTTTTCAGTCTCTCGAAAGAATTTTGACATTATTCTTCAAATAACAAATAAATAATAGAGCATATTTAAAAGTCTAAAAGAAATCACTATTGTAAGTATAACTTAACTGACAGATTTCTATAGACTTCCATCAAATGACATAGAATATTGCATATTGCGTACTTAGTATAAAATATAACAAGAATTCTACAGTTTTATGACGATGAATGAGATAAGTTACACGATCTCTTTTCTTGTTTCTTTTCAGTTTTTTATCTATATTTGGACTGTTAAAAGTAACATAACTATGTTTATTTCAAAACGATCTTATTTCTATCTCACAAGTTTGTTCATATATTTTATAATTATTATCACTCTCCACAGATTATTATTTGTCCCACAATTTAATTTCAATATTAACAATGCATATCAAAGTAAATATCCTTATTTAGCGTTGATAGTAGATGATCGAACAACACATCAAGTGATCAATGCTATTCTCAATATTTTAAAATATCTTCCAAACGATTGGAAAATACAAATGATAATACCTGTAGAAAATTGGTCCTTTTATAATTCATCATCGCTTTCATCTTTAATTCAGAATAATCGAATCTTTTTTACGCCATTAGAATTACCACGTACAGACTTTTCTGGACATGAATATATTAATTTAATATTAACATCGGCATCTTTTTGGCGTCAAGTCGAAGGCGAAAAAGTTTTGTATTTTCAATTTGATTCAGTGATTTGTTCAAATTCATCGTACAAATTAACAGATTTTCTCGATTATGATTATATTGGTGCACCATGGAGTACTGGCGGCTGTTGTAATGGTGGATTTTCAATACGAAGTCGAACTAAAATGATAGAATTATTCGAAAATTTTCCTATTCGTTATCAATTACATGTAACTAACGAAGATGTGTGGATCTATCGTCACCTAGCACAAGTCAATGGTCGAATAGCTCCTAATTCTTTGGCAAAACAGTTTTCTGTTGAATCTATCTATTTTCCAAGACCGTTTGCTGTACATAATCCGAATTTAGGCAGATTAGGTTCTGAGAATATGAAACGATTGTGTGATTATTGTCCTGAAATTCGAACTATTACACATCATTGTAAATGAAGTTATTAGATTTTATTTTGAAATAAATGAACTGTTGACATATTTTAAACTGAAATGTTTTTCTGTTCATTTTGATGTCGATGAATACGTGTATGACGATCAAGATTTCCTTTATGACTTGTTGAATACGAACATATTTGACAGACAAATGCTTTCTGACCAGAATGAATCGATTGATGTCGTCGTAGAAGTGCTTTACGACAAAATGTACGTCGACATATATCACAAAGATAACCACAACGATGTTCAGCATTGACATGTGCACGAAATTGTGCTTTACTTACAAACAATTGATGACAACAATCAATCGGTTCTGTAAGTATTTCATGCATCGTTTGAATATGTCGTTTGAGATTGTTCAAACGATTTGTTGTATATGAACATTGTGGACATGCGAGACGACGACGAAGTTTTGTTTTCAATGATGATGATGATGATGATAATGTGGATGTGGGTTTCTTTCGAGAGCTATGTCCAGCTGTTAATGAAACATGTGATTCATTTTTCATGGCGATTGTTGGAATGCTGATTGACGATGGTAATATTAAGGACGTTGGTGGTGACGAAGCCAATGATACTGATTGAGAATATTGCTCAACAAGATTGCGAAACAATACGTCATGATACAAACGAAATGATGGTTCTGCCTGAAAGAACAGTGACGATGATGATGATGATAGTGATGGAGGTGGCGGTGGTGGTGTTGAATAAAATACTGATGAGAATAAAAATGGATTGGGATTGAACAAAGACCTGTAAATAGATTTTCAAATCTTCATAATTCGATATTTGTATCTCGGAAAACGTTCTTGACTTGAATGCTATACTTACTCATAATACGAACTCATCATCGTAATGTTATTGTTCAGACTATTAAAAATGACAAATGGACGTGGAATCTATGAATGTCAATGCGAGTCGTATGGTCGCTTTTTTTCTCTTCAATCTCTTTTTCTTCTTTCCTCATTATAAGACATAGATGTAGCAGCACGGTATTCTATTGCTCATGAATACGAGAGCGAACAAAAACAATAAAAAAACAACATTCGATTGAAATCAAATCAAATCAACTCGCACATCTTTGTGTATCTATGTTAAAAGAAATACATAGAAAGAGAAAGTAACATGTTGATGTTTCATTTCTCGGAAAAAACTTTATCCTTTGCATGCGTAAACGTATGTCTGTTAAAGAAGAAAATCTATTTGAACGAAAAGAAACAACGATGACGACGACACCGGTGATAAACGAGCATGCATTAATTGAATGGCGTTTGAACTCACTTGTCCCTTGTGAGTTTCCATTAGGTGTTCATTATCGATAAGAAGAAAAAAAAAACGAGTGAAAGATAATGAAAAAAAAAAGAAATATGTCAAATGTCATCCCAGCAATTGATTTGTCGCGCTTGTTGACTTGATTTCGTGCGATTTAATAAACCATGATTATGATTTGTTAGAATTGAACATTCAGATTTTAATTCAACGCAATCTTCTTGTTCTTCATAAGGTGATTTCGGTACTTTTGAAGCCGTAACTGATGGCGAAGTCGTTTGTATACGATATTCCGATAGAGTCGAATCAAAATCACGTGTCGGCGGACGATGAATTGACATCGGCTCGATTCCAAGTGTTTTATGACCACGAAATAACAATGAACGAAGTGTTTTCAAACGATTGGATGGCGCTTCCTGAGGCAGTATTTGATTTCGATAACTTAAATGATGTGGTAAAATTGGTGAACTATCGACATGTATAGACGGCTGTGACAGATAACGACGAGGAGGTTGTATTGGTGTTGGATAACTTGAGACTGTTTTCGATTCCGTTGTTATTGTCGGCGGCGGATGTGGATGTGGACGTGGATTATATAGATTTTGAAAGGATGCTCGTGATTTGGAACGTTTTGGTCTATATACATAATATATACAGGATATAAAATAATTTTTATAACAATAATAATAGTGTAATATGTAAGATGATAGAAGATGTAGTTGCGTGCGGTTTTTAGAAGAAATTAATGAGCCCATTTGTGCTTACCGCAACGAAAATATGAACCATATCAGTGCATTGATCATGATTAAAAGAAAAATGACACCAGCAACAACACAAACAACAACCAATGTCATATTTGAACGACGCAATGGACTTGGATTTGGAAGTAAATCTTAATTGAAAAAAAAATCAATAAATTTTATTCGAAGAGAACATTCTTTCAAATTCTTACATCGTTTGTACATCGATTGGTTTATGTTCAATACTGGTGGTTGTTGTTGTTGTTGCTGTCTATCCTCTGTAGCTAATGATGGATAATTCTACGTGGAAGAAAAAGTCAAGTGCTAACTCATTATGTATGTTTCAACTATTTTCCTTTACTTTATGATCTTCCAACGCACCATGAATCGATGGAATAAATCCGTTTTCAGTTGGAATTCGTCTTGTCAATTCGTTTGGATGAGTAACATCAAATATATGCGATGGCATATTAATTGGTATTGAACCTGGAGCATTTTTTAATTCATCTCTATCGTTATGATATCCATCGAGATGATGTGAAGATGGTTGTTGAGAGAGAACTTGTGATGGAATATTTGTTGCTAATGCTGGTCGACTCACTGACGGTGCAGCATAACATTGCAAACGTACGGTCGCATTGTTGGATAGAGGTAAAACAGAATATTTAATAAGAAATCCGCCATGTTTAACATTGGCTAATGTATAAAAACGAAGTGTAACATTTTGTTGAACATTACTAACAACAGTCAATGGATCTTGTGTGAGACATTTCGTTTGAAAATCTTGACCAAGCCAAAGAATGAGACCAGCTTCGGCACAAGTTGGCAAACGAAAATCAATGACTTCAAGTACAATTGCGTGTCCTGGTGGTGCAAATAACGCACAGGGACAATTGAAATTCGTTTGAAAACCGTGTGGATAATTCGGTGTTGAGAGAAATCCATACGATAATGTTGTGTCTTGTGGTTGACAGACATTTTGAAGAGAATATTCTAAATATATATATATGTTAATAAGCTTTCTATTTATGTCTGTATTCATTTGAAAATCTAATAATAACAATCATAACATCATACATATTCATTTCTCTCATTTTTTTTGTTCGTGACAGGCGTTTGGGACTTATTTAGTTCGTTTAATAAACAACACAAGAAGAAAAAGCAAAGAACTACATATCGAACCTGCTATACATTCGTATTCGGCTTGAACATAGGATGCAGCTAAATTCCAACAATCTTGCAAGATTAATGGATGTTCAACAACACGAATTGTACAATTTGCCGTTGTCAAACAAATAATATCATCTCGTGGTACATCCATTGTACAATCCTTTTCAATATACGAACAATCATTTGACCACGAATAACCATAAATAACACGTCCTAATTTTATCAATTGATTATTTGGACATCCGAGTGCAAGTGTACCACTTTTGATTTCATCTAAACAGTAACTTTGTTTCGAATGACCTAAACAATTGATTATTATTATTATTAATTCATAGATATTTTTCTTCAAATCTTACCAATACGAGCAAGAACTAGTGTAGGTAAGTAAAAGATAAAGACTAGAAACATGATCATATTCATGTAAGTGTCACTTGAAAAAAAGAGCTCAAATAAATGAAATGTAGGATTTTGTTTTTTCGCTGTTTAATTACACATTTGAGCATTGTCGAGACAAAGAAACAAACACCCGTTGTATGAATGTTTGTGTATCCGTTCTTTCCGACAACAAACATCGTTGCGTCACTCAAATCATTTCGTGGGCATTACTTTTACATGCATAGATTTGTTTGAATTTTTGTTGACATAACGTGAGTAAGCTTAGCAATCAATCAGTTCATCATTCGAGTCAAGAATTCATTGTCAACGACGAACTGAATTTGTAAATCTTCATCATTTTCGTTTTGATAAGCAATTGCTCAATCAACTTGAAAATTATTTTCTTAACTAGTCGAAATATAATATGATATTAATTGACTTGACTGAAATTAATGACTGAAAACATTTCGTCGTTTTTCTAAGATCTTTCTGTCATATACAAATATCGTATATGCCTTTCTTTTTCTCTTCTCATTATTATTCATTCAGATTTCCTTTTCATAATTAAGTATTTCCTAAGTGATAAAAAATACACAATAGCAGAACATATTCGTCAATGATTTAATCTTTTTATCGTACATAAAATCTGTGCACTAATTGTCATTTACAAGCATCAATTTGTGACATACAAATGGTATAAAATAGCAAGCAAGCAAGTAAAAGAAACGAGGAGAAAAAATAATAATAAACGACGATGGATATCGGTTGTATGATCTACATTTATATTCGACATTCGATCGTTTTATGTCCCAGAACAAAAAAAAACAGATAATACAGAAGAAACAGAGCGAAAGAGATAGAATTTTGCCGTGTCAAAAAGTTTACAATGATCCAAAAAAAAAAAATATATATATATATATGACGAAAGCAAAGAAAAAATAACAACGAGTAACGAAAGAAAAACAAAAATACGTACAAACAGGACAAATATTGTTTATCCATAATGACGAGCTGCAATATAAGCACGAAGAATAACTATTCATTTATTAACTACAGTAATCCTTGAATCGTACGAGAGAGAGAGAGAATAGAAAATAACGACGTGGAAGACATTGAAGATTGTCTGTTGTGCGTCCGTCCATCCATCTGTCAATGATTCTTGACGACTGTTGTTAACAAGAATCATTCGCACCAATGAGCATAATCTAGTTATCGTTCGGTTTTCTCCTCCTCTTCTGTATTAGTACGTTTGTTCCACGTCCTTTTCTTTTCTAATCTGTTATTCTTATTGAAATCTTTTCTTTTTTTTTCGTTTGCAGTCAATAAGAACAGGTAGACAGTATGTTATTTTTCAATTAATAAACTAATTTTAAAACAAATTAATCTAATTATAGCACCACATATCAAATATTCTCATGTGTATTCACGATGAAAAGATGAAACGTTGTTTTTTCTTGTTATCAATGATTGTATTTAGAGAAGAAGAAGAAAAAAACCTCTCGAGATAGATAAGCGTTTGCTATTGAAATCTCTCGAATACTCAAATAGACTGAGACAAGGAAAAAATTCACAGAGATATTGACAAGAAAAATGATCCCATGAGGTTCCGAAAAAATTTTCCAAGAGAGATATATCTAATATAAACAGAGAATAAGAGGATGAGAGAGAGAGAGAAAAAAAAAGAAACGGCGAAGAAAGAAAAAAAACACACGCAAACTCGAATCTATCACAGTTCAGTTGATTTTGATACATAAGAGAAAATATACATTAAGTCTAAGTAAGCGTAATATGATGAAATACAAATGGCATTAGTAGACAACCCATACCATCCTAGTCAACTAAGTTAAGAAAAGATTTATAATAGACTAATGAGGAAAAAAAGAATAAGTCAAAGAGCCTCTCAACCTGATATCTACTGTCAAACGACAATCGACATATATTAACGAAGAAATATGAAAAAAATCTCGTAAATGAGAGGTCGATGTCATTACAGCATGTCATCCACACGTATACAGATATATATTTGCATACGCACGCCCAAAAATAAGGATTCTCTTATCATTTTTTGTTTTGTTTTCTTGTCAAAGAGAGAGAGAGAGAGAGCTTCCGAGAAGCATTCAAAATTCATTTCGTTTAACTCGGCTAGATTCATCTATGTAATTAATTTGTTCGTATTTTTATATCGATGTCAAATAGCCGGAATAAAACAAAAAAGTCTTTCATTGAAAAATCAATTTGTTCTCGCCTCCACCTCTCTTTTTTCTCTTAACTTTCAGCGATAGATCTTTGCTTTGGTATTTTTTTTTACATCATCGTTGATTGAAGACAAAGAACGAGGTGGTGAAACAGAATAACATTGCATAGGATTAGATTCTCCTGAGACCAAACAAGTGCGCACATGCTCATCTCAAATCAGATGAGCAACTAGCGGTTATATAGATAGTTTTCACGTTGGTAGTCAAGAGAGAGAGAGAAAAGAATTTTCTTCTTTTTCTTCTTTTCTTTTACGTCGATATCTAGCCAACACATTTCAATTAAATTAGTAGAAAGATATGATCGAAAGATCTTTTTTGTTTTGATTTCAATGAGAAATTCGAGATGGTACTCATGTGTATGTTGTTTTGATTTATTTATTTTTTATTAGATCAGTGTATTTGGAACGTATTCATTTAACTTATACGAATGGGAAATAAAGTCGAAAAAAATCGATTCGATCAAGATACTATCGATAAATTAATCGAAGAAACCGGTTTAGAACGTGAAGTTATTATTGCTTGGAGGTTTGTCTTAAGCTAATACTGACATAAAATCATTTGTTTTGTTTTTTGTTGAATTAGAAAACAATTTCTAATTGCATGTCCATCGGGCAAAATGGATCGTAAAAAATTCTACAAATTCTATCGAACATTACGTGTTGAATCGGATGAAAAAGTTAAAGAAATAGCTAATTTCGTTTTCACAGCATTCGATCGGGATTCAAATGGAAAAATTGATTTTACCGAATTTCTTTGTATGTATTTTATATAAACCAAACAAAAACTTGTTTATATTGAATTTTTTTCTGTTAAAATTAGGCGGGTATGCTATAACTTCTCTAGGGACAATGCATCAAAAGCTTGATTATGTTTTTGCACTTTATGATAAAGATAAAAATAATTCAATCGATCGAAAAGAAATGGTACGTGTTATATCAGCTATGTACGATTTATTAGGTAAATCGAAAAAAGATTATCCACCTGAACGTTGTGTTGAAGATGTTTTCTCGTTAATCGATGTTAATAACGATCGTTCATTGACAAAAGATGAATTTATAAATGGTGTTCTACAAAATCCGTATCTATCCGATATTATTTCACCATTTAACGAATAAATTTTGTTTTTCTTTTCATTAAGATAAAGATATACATGTGTGCATGAGTTTTCTTCGTCTTCTTCTTTCCCTTTGTCTTCTGTTTTTCGTTCTTGGCGCGGTGCTTACATATTTAAAATACTTGATTTTGCTTGTCTTTTTTTTTCTGTAAATATATAAACGAATGTATACATGTAATCAATAAGAACAAAGACTTATTGCACAGCCTTTGAAACTATCATAACAAAATATATGTCCTTGAAACCCGTATGAGACAAAAATAGAACGAACAATATGTCTGGGAAATTCTATATTCATATTCATTTGTAGGCAATCAAAGTCAGTTCTTTTTTATTCTCAGTGAATAATTGTTAGTCTTTCAGATAGGAAAAAAAGGTATGTTGGCGATCACATTGGCATTTAATTAATATATCAATCAAACAAAAAGAATCTTTTGATTTGTTAGACTCTTCTCTTTGATCAATATTTAGGTCTCTTGCGATTCAATAGAAACAAAACTAGAATTCCACTCAAGACAAAGCCGAACAGATAAGGCGGCTGACTGCAAGAGCTTGCGGATTGGGTTGCAGGAAAATGACTGG
>ERZ778019.1320-NODE-1320-length-34874-cov-12.853471_pt1 | contig 34874 bp, 37 predicted proteins | sample MGYA00375749_ERZ778019 | MGnify/ENA primary metagenome ERZ778019 (study PRJEB29350, sample SAMN05389821) | bioreactor metagenome | isolation source: Ammonium sulfate bioreactor | place: South Africa: University of Cape Town | collected 2014-03-17 ... | reverse complement strand
TTTTTTTATATCAAAACAGTGTGAAATAAATTAAACTTTATGACAGCAAAAAAAAACAGCGTCCACCCCGATTTTTAAGGGCATTTTCTTTATCGCGTTTAAACATCATTAAATTACGAATCAAACGAGTAGGTGGTGCTTGACTGTTCGGCTTTTCTATATTTGTCTATATTGAAAATCGCAATATCAATTTGATCGATTGAAGACGGATGTTATCGAGATGATTTCCGTTGTAGTGTCATTTCCTTGAAGATAAGTAGCCTCAAAATAGAATAGAAGAAGACGAAAGAGATACTATATGTATAAATACTCGAGTTGCACTCTCGCTTTCATTCTTTTCTCAGTTTGAATTCTTTAATTATTCAGAAGAAAAATAGGTTGGCGTTGTGTTAGACTCGATGTTGTTCTTTCGTTTATCGGATGAATGACATTGAGGGGAAAAAAAAAGCGAAAAACTAATTAAGATATTAGCTCTCGATGCTGTTTATAAACCTTGTTTTGTTATTGTCATTTTCTTTTTAATTACTTATCTTGCCGAGACAATCGAAAAAGAACTGTGTAGGTGTTAGCCATAAATCTGCTCGTCATGCTTAGTCATCATAAGACTTAATTTTGTTCTGTTCAAAGTTTCGTCGACATCATACTACTGAATAAGTTCTTATGGTCATGTCATTTCGCATTAGAAGAAAGAAAATAGGCGAATAGATGTTAGTGTATTATCTTTTGCCATCTCTAGTCTTTCACTTTAACAGCTCTTGAGAGATTAAAGATGTTGAATTTAGTCGGTAAATCATGTCTTTTTCTCTCTTTTTTTTTAATTACACCTTGCCGACTTTTATGCGTTGTTTGACTATTGAGAAACTTCATTTTTTCTCCTTGATGAGAACATAAAGGATTATTATTTCAAAGACAAACGATGATTGCTTGTTTCCCTTGCATTTTCTTTTGCATTCTAAATAGAATTATAGTTTAACAAACAGGAAATTTGCTGTTACATCCTCAATTATTCAATTAAACTAAACAATAACCTTTCATTTTCTTCTTTTCTTTTAAAAAACCAAAGCACAAATAAACCAGTACAATCAGCCTTTTCTGTGCTTTAGATATGGCTGTTTTTCTACCAAATGGTCTTGCTTCGTCGTTAACTATTCGATTGAATATTCTTACGTTGATCGTAATTGTATATCTTTGCTTTTGTTCAACTTGTTCATCATCACGATTGTACGATATTGATTTACCATTATCAGTCGATTATAATGATCCATCATCATCATCTTATGAATATGTTCCAATGATGAAAGAACATCATTATTTACCAAGTCGAAATGAATTTCGTCGTCTTTTACTTCAATCGATGTTCTATCCGAGATATTCTCATTCGAAATCGATGGATTATAAACGTTATACATCCCAAGGATTTCATGCAATGCGTGGTTAATCAACAAGTCAATCATCGCCGTCAAATTTTTCCTCACCATATAGTTCTTTTCAGTTCGTTTTTTTTTGTCGTATGCAATCATTTTCAAATATAAACACAGAGAAAAAAGAAATTCAAAATATATACGAGCTTGTCCCCCCTTCGAAATCTCTTGGTAAATATATTCAAATAAATAAAATACGACAATATTTCGGTTTTAAATGTGCTCCATCTGTTGAAGTTCGATCTCGTTTGTTGACGAAGAAATAGACAAATAAATAAAAATAATAAGGTCAAAAAAGATAGTTGAAGTATATTATAGTAAAAATGTGGAAAACATTGAATGTTTCGTTGAAAGAAACGATTATGATTATTTCTATGAATCGGCCGAAAGTGAACGCTATGTCAACTGAATTAATGAACGATCTCGAACAAGCATTTGATCATGCATCGAACAATGAAAATATCCGAGGTGTTCATCTACGTTCGAATTTCAAGTAGAATTTTATTTAGTCTCGAACAAACAAAAGTATTTCTATTCGTTTAGTTCGACTTTTTCGGCTGGTCTTGATCTGTCCGATATGTACAAACGTTCTTCATCGAACGACAAAACACCTTTGCGTAAATTCATGTTCGATACATTAAATCGCGGTATAACAGCCCCACTTCGTTGTACTAAGCCAGTTGCTTGTTCAGTCGATGGTCACGCGATTGCTGGCGGACTTATTCTCGCACTTGCTTGTGATTATATTGCATTGGGCACGAAAAAACCTTTTCGACTCGGTGTAACTGAGCTACTTGTCGGTGTACCATTTCCGAATATTCCATTGGAAATTGTTCGACATCAACTCGAACCTCAACTTGCTCATCGATTGATATTCGATGCTAATCTTGTATCATCGAATGAACCTGCATTTCGATATGAACGCGGTGAGAATCCAGATGATTTAGCACAGAAATGGTTGTCGATTGTATCTCAACGACCGTTGAAAGGTTTCGCAATTACGAAGAAGAAATGGTGGAGTGATCGTATCTCACTTGATACTACAGTTGAAACCGATCAACAACAAACGGAATTTATCGATGTGATTTCAGGAAACGATTGTCTACAAGCGATGAAAAAAACTCTCGAAAAATAAATGCTATTCTGTCTGTATGAGCTCCATCTGTAAAGGAATCCTATCGTTTGTTATTTGATATAAACGAATCAAACACAACGATTACGAATAGTAGTATATAAGTACATTCGTACGGTCAAATATAATAAAATGTCTTTTTTAAAACAAACATGGAAAACATTGAATCTTTCATTGAAAAATACGATTCTAACCGTATCAATGAATCGTCCGAAAGCGAATGCGATGTCAATTGAATTGTTAGATGAACTCATTCAAGTTTTCAATCAAACTTCTGTCGAACAAGACATTCGAGGTGTACTACTACGTTCAGATCTTAAGTATTGAGAATTTCATTTCTTGTTTTTTTTTGTTCTTTATTCAATTAATTATTAGTTCAACATTCTCTGCCGGTGCTGATCTATCGACAGTTTACAATCTTTCAACTGCTAGTCAAAAATCAGCAATCGATGAATTCGTGTTCGATAAATTGAGTCGCGGTATGACTGCGCCAATGTACTGTTCGAAACCGGTTGCTTGTTCACTTGATGGTCACACAATTGCCGGTGGACTTATGCTTGCTCTTTCTTGCGATTTTATTGCAATTGGAACACGTAAACCATTTCGTATTGGAATTACAGGACCGATTGTTGGTATTCCTTATCCAATGAAAGCTGTGCAACTCGTTCGACATCAAATTGAACCTCAATTAGCTTATCGTTTACTTGTCGATGCCAATTTATTCTCATCGAATGAATTTCCTATTCGTTGTCAACGAGGAGAACAACCCGATGAACTTGCTCAACAATGGCTACAAATGATTTCACAACGACCTTTAGAAGGTTTTCGAGTAACCAAACAAAAGTATTGGTCGGATCTACTTCGATTGGATTCATTAGACAATAGCCAAGAGAAATTCGAATATTTTCAAGCTGTTACAAGTCAAGAATGTCTACAAGCTATGAAAAACGCATTGACTAAAACAAAAAACTAGAACAATATGTGCCTTTTGTATTTCTCTTTCTTTTTTCCCATTTGTATTTTCTATTATTTTATTATTCGCGAGTATCATTGACATAATTAACATCGAATCTCTTTGTGGCGAATAATGTATTTCTTTATTTATTTGAAATGACATTCGAAACAAGCTAATGAGAATAGAATGAAACTGTTGTGCTGTCATTTGATCTAAAGATAATCGAGATTCGTCTCTATTTTTTTATTTCCAACATCTGATCATTAACAAATAATAATCCTATTTTATTAATATGCATTGAAAAGGACAGTCTTTGTCGATAGAAGATTAAACATATTTCTCAATTAGATTAGATTTCTGTCGTTTGCTATGATAATCGAGATGAATGAGTTGTCTGTTCGTTTGCCTATTCTTTTCCTTTCTTTTCTTCTCTTACGATCTGGTGATTATGGAGATTAGACATGGAAGAAAAGTTGTCGTTGTGTTAATAACCCATTGACATTTAAATGTGAATATTTTTTCAGTAGAAAATATATTTATTTCAAAAAAAAGAAACATAATTCTCTCGATAAGTAGTACTTAAGCTTATTAGTTTTCATTCTTAAAAAATGATAAATGTAGATCCAATAAAATAGTCTCGATATTTCAAAATAAACGTTTACATTTATTCGAACAAAAGCCGTCTCATTGATTATTAATAAGCAAGAAAATACAAATGTTTCTCTTTTCTTTTTTAGTTTAGTTCTCTCATCTAACAAAAATACTCACTCATCCCCGTGAGATTACGTTCTAAAAAGATATAGTTATTTAAATATTTCCTTCCTGAGTAAATCATCTTTGACAATCATAATAAGAAATTCTTCTAACAATATGTTTATTATTTAAGCTCGAACTTTGTGTCAATCAACAGATACAAAAAAAAAATTCAGCAAAGCAACAAGACAGATTTTCTCTTGCTTTCTGTTCGACGATTAGAATAGCGGCAATATATACACGCATAAATCGAGTTGTTTCTATTGAGATAAAAATACTTGATGAAAGAGAACCATTGATACTTAACTCTAGACCATCGAATAGTTCGTTCTCTCTCTGTTTTATTATTCTTTTCTTTTTGTCAAGCTGGTAAGACGAAAAAAAGCCACCATCAATCAATACCTATTGGAGATATTGATACTTTCATTTTGATTTCGTTTGTTTTTCTTTTTCAATTAGAAAATGAAGACTATTGTTGAAATAATTTCATTTACTTTTGGTCTTTATTCATTAATATTAATTCTTCTTGGTACGCCAGCTAATCTTCTTTGTTTCTATGTGTTCAAACGTTTAATACCGAACCGTTCCAATGCAACAATTATCGTTTTTTCTTATTTAGCACTTGTCGAATTATTAATTCCATTCACATGGAATTTAAATTTTGCCACAAGAGAACTCATCTACAAACGTCAACGTGTGATTACAATTAAAAATCTTGAACAAAATTCACTATTTACTTGTAAATTCATTTCCTATAGTGCTTATTTTCTTCTACAATGTGCCGCTTGGTTGAAAACATTGGCAACATTTGCACGTTGTGTTTCATTGCATCATGATTGGAGTATTCGTAAATACTTTATGAAATCAACAATTATTCATCGTTTGAGTTGGTTAACAATTATTCTATTCGGTTTAATTAATCTGCCGATTTTAATTATAAATGGTAAACGAATTACTCGAATTGATCCGCAAACAAATCAAACACGAATAGAAATTTTATGTTATCAATCGAAATTTTTTCAATTCTGGGAAATTCTTCATTTATTATTGTATAATTTTATTCCATTTACATTGATGATTCTATGTAATATTTCAATAATTCAACATGTACATCAATCACGACGTCGTACACAACGTTCAAAAATTCGTTCTCAAATATCACTTAAGCCGTCGTCGACAACATTGACTGCATCACGACGTTTTCTTTCAACGAACGGCTCACGTTTAAGTAAAACATTGATATTTATCAGTGTTTTCTTCATTTTATTAACTTCTCCGTCTGCAATATTTTATATCTCATTAGGAAAAATTATAAAACGCCATCGAAATATCATAACAATGAGTCTAACAAATCTGGCTACAACATGTCATGTTGTTTCGTTTATTATTTATTGGGTTACATCAACAGATTTTCAAATTGCTGTCTACAATTTTCTTTGTTGTCGTCCAATTGTTTCTCAACGACAACAAACACAAATAACTACCGAAGAAAAACGTCTATCAACACTCTCAACATTGCCAATATCAAGATCGTATGAAAAACAAAAACATACTCGCGAGTAGAAAATCGTCTCTATCAACAATATATACATAAATAAATATTGATTTCCGTTTTATTTGTTTTTTTTTAATGTTGTATATAAAATAAAATACAGTCGATGAGAAACAACACAGAAGAATAAGTTTTTTTTTGTTTTTTTGACAACAAAGAAACGACATTAATGTTCGGCTAAAGATGAGAGTACAAGGTCTGCTCGAGTTTTTTCAATTGTCGGCAAAAATAAATCTTTCAAACGTTGTTTAAATGTTTTCTTTCGATCCGACTGATAAATAAATACATAAATAATAACAATCGGTATCGGAAGTATAAACGATAAATTCATAATCCAACCGAAAATAATCGACCAAGTTGGATAGACATAATTACCATATGTTAATTCACTAGTATCAGTCAATGAAAGGATCATTAAAAGAACGACAATGATAGGACAAAGAATTTTCCATGCCAAACGAAAGAAATAATTCGGTTCGAAACCGAGATTATCTCGAATATCTCGAACGAGATTGTTGATTCCATAGACCTGAATGAAAAACCAATGAAATTTTACTCCTTCATTGTTGTTAGAACGTCTATGTTCTCATACCCAACTCGCAGCTATGGCTTCCATCATGACAACGATCATTAATGCTGGTGCCGTAGAAAATCGATCGAGAAATTGCACAACATAATTTCCACCTGAAAACAAAATCAAAGCAGTTATTGATTGATTTCATTCGAATTACCATAAGTAACCGTTGGTAAACAGCCAATGATCAATAAACAACACATGACAAACATTCCAAGTTTTCGATGACGTTTTAAAACAATATATTCATCACTCAATGCGGTATACATAGCTTCTAAACCACCGAAATCACTATCAAGACCGAGATTAATCACCATAAGAAAGAAAATAACCGAGAAAAATATCGAATATTTAAATGTCGAGAGAATTTCTGGATAAGCAATGAACGATAGACTTGCTCCTTGATCGACAACAGTTTCAATTTGTTTGTCTAAACGCCATGACATATGACCAAGAGCTGAAAAAACAACGAAACCAGCAAGAAAACTTGCAAGAAAATTGGCAATCACCGATATCAATGCGTCATAATAACAATTGTTTGTTGAAATATTATACGAACCGTAGGTTGTCAATACGGATAAACCGGGACCGAGTGTAAAAAAAATTTGATTCGCTGCTGAATACCAAACTTTAATATCTTTCAAACGTTTAAATGTTGGCTTGAGAAAATATTTAATACCTTGACGTGAACCGTTTAAAGTTACACCTTGGATAAGTAAAATAATCAAGACAATATAAGGTAAAACTGCTGTGACATAAACCGCTTTCCCTGTGCCTTTCACCCCTCGATAGATACACAGGTACATTAAGATAAAAATTAAAATCAAACATAAGAATAAATCGACTTTAATATGACCTAAATCTGTTAGACCTTTCGATCGATGAATTCCTAACATGTAAATATTATAATATTCTTCAGCAGACGAAACTTTTGTTTGATTGAATTCGTTCATTGTCTGATTATGCATACGTTCGGAACATAGCGGTGTATTCCAACTATGTGTACATACACTCCACGGCATAATCTCACGAAATGATGCGAAAAGATAGAAAACTGCATGAGCTATGATAGTTGTGTAGTACAATGTCACAGCAGTTACGATTAGAAACGAAGCTATGCCAATTCCTTTCATCGACGGTGCTATTCGACCCCAAATTGTAATATTTCCACAATGATAAAATTGACCAAGAAACAATTCTAGATATCTAAGTTCATCAGCAGAATTAAATCGAAAAGACAATCATGTTTTTTCAAACTTACAGCATTGGTATACCGATGAAACATAAAAAGATCATATATGGAACAAGAAATGCCCCACCCCCATTTTGATAACACATGTACGGAAATCGCCAGACATTACCTATATGAATGTTCTCTCTCGTCGTTCAACTCATACGAATCGTTTTCTTACCTAAATCAACTACATAACCAATGACAGACAGAAGAAATTCGACTTTATTCGCCCATAAATCTCGTTGTAAAGGTTCGTCAGGTGGCGGTGGTAATGTCAAAATAACGAATTGTTCAGTTGTATTTTTAATTGTCGTTGATTTTCTTGTTTCAACATGTTCAATTCTATCTTCGCTTATTTCTACATTTATAAATATGTTTTTTTTTGCAACAAAAACGAATATTTTCCTTTGAAAGTTTTCTTTCTTACTATCTTGAACTCTAATTTCATTCCATGTTTGTTCACTCCCGTTACTTAACATTTTAATCGTCTATCAACCTGCTCGTATTCTATTCGAATGATCATCTTCAATCTCTTTTGTTCATCATTATCTCCTTTTTCAAAATATTCTCTTGAGATATTCTCGAATAATTAAAATCGAAAACCAATAATGTGATCGATATCAGCACATCATTGTGTGCAATTGATTTCAATAGAATTTTAATTATATTGATTTAGACAAAGAACTTCATCGAGATTAAACAAATTAATTAAATCGAGGTCTCAAATGTCAAGAAGTTTATTAAAATATATAACTAATAAATATATTGAATTCGATAAGAACGAGAAAAAAAATCAGTGATTTTTTATTTTTCTCCTCAAGGCCGTGTTGTATATTTGTTATGTCTCATTCATATCGAAACACCTACGCATACTGAACATCGAGAACGAGAGTTACTACGACCACCTCCATCTTCTTCGTCGTTCTTCTTCAAATAACAACCAATCTCGACGGTCTTACGCGTAACACACACACACACAGCGTTCTTTTTCTTATTTGTTTGCAGTAAAGCGCGTGATGATGACGAAGAAGAAGAAACATTTTCTTTTTTTTTCTATTCACCGAATCTACATGCACGTTCTTTGCTTCTGTTTCTCTTTAGATTGTGTGTTGCTGTTGTTATTATTTTCTCCTCGAATTATGGATGATACAAATGAAACAAGTTTTGTTGTTGATGAAGTATCAAATATAATTAAAGAATCAATTGAAGCAACAATTGGATCTCAATCGTATCAACAAGCAAAAATCAATACATGGACATCGAATATTGTCGAAGCAATTTTAAATTCATTGACGAAATTAAATAAACCTTTTAAATATATTGTTTCATGCGTTATCATGCAGAAAAATGGAGCTGGTTTACATACGGCTAGTTCATGCTTTTGGGATAACACAACCGATGGTTCATGTACCGTTCGGTAGGAGAATTCACAAAACGAAATCGTTTTCTTGTTTTTTTACAAAATTTCCTTTTTACTAGATGGGAAAATAAAACAATGTACGCGATCGTCTCGGTCTTTGGTTTATCGATCTGATTTGCTTGCTTTTCATGAACGAACAATACTTTTCTTGTAATTTAAATTTTAGTTTTTATTTTCTATATAGATATATATTATTTAAAAAAAAAGACAAAGAATCCGATTAATATACAGAGAATAAATGAGCAAAAAAAATCTTATGATGGTGAACATTTGCCTGTTTTGTTTACTAAACCGATATCGTAGGATTCTTGACATGATTTGGAAATATTCGATGAATTCGATAGATGATTGGACTTTTTTTCTAAAGGTGTTGACATACTTATTAAATTTGTTTCTGAACGTGCATGAGGAAGAAAAATCGGTGATGTTTGATGATGATTGTGTGTACGAGTCTCATCGATCAAATTTTCATGATCATTTTCATCTTCGAATATACGATTGATGTGCATACTTGAATTAAAACCATTTTCAGTTAAATTTGTTGAATCACTCGAACTATAAGCGATGCCATTACATGACCCATTGGTTGCTGTTTGATTGTAACTTGGAATTGTCAGTAGAATTGGATTGCAGAGAACAGTCGTAGCAATTGTTGGTTGATTTGATAATGCTTTCGATGAGTGATCATCGAGTAGATTACCATTTGGATGAATTGAACCTTGTGGATTCGATTCAGTCGGAGAAATCGAATGAATAACTTCGAATACAGATGATGATGTTTGAGTATTCTGATGACCGATACCATTTGATGGTTGTGTTAAACCTTTATTATTAAGAAAAATTCGTTGAAAATTAGTTAAATTTGTTTTATCAATTGGAACATGCGTAACTAATGACTAATGAAATGAAGCAAAAAAACAATCAATCAATCAATCGATTTCAAATTCATTTTGATGTCTTACGATTTCGTCTAAAGAATGTGCAAGTAGTTGTTCGGGATGCATTCTTCTATAATGTGAATCATTTCCTCGTTGTCGTTGTGTAGCACGTACTGCAGCTAACCAAACAAGACGATGAATTTGAAGAACATGTAATTCACTATTCACAATAAGATTGTAATCAGGTATGAAAATCGACGAGATCTCATCGAATAATTGAAGCATATTCGCATTTTTGCAATTGGTTGTAAATAAATGATCGAGAAATGCGTGAACATCTTTGATACTCTTATTTTCAGCTAGGAGAGCCGATGATGCGAAATAACTGAACGGACCAACAGTGGAAATAATATTCTCGGTGCCTGATTCGAGTACGGCATTGCCTTGCATGACAAGAGTAAATAATTCATAACGAAAACCTTTCTTATAGAGATAGATTGAGTTCGATGTTTGACTAGCTTGACGTTTGATTATAGCGTAGATATTATAATTGAGAAGAACTTTGAGAATTTCTTGAGAAATAAAACCAGAGGTAAATTGTGGGACATCTAAACAATCTTTACAAGAGAAATAAATGAAGAAAAGAAATCAATACTCGTGCTAAGAAATTGAAAAACAGCAACTTTTAATTGAGGACTAATTGATGGACCTGAATAAAGCAACAAATAATGGATATTTGTCGGTTTATTTGAACAGAATTCATACCTTTAATAGGTCGTTTAACAAGAGCTGTATAGTCCATTGTTTTTGCTCTTTTTCTTTGAATTTTTCTTCGATTATCCGCTAGAATACAAACAAACAATATATGAAATTCTTCTCTCTATTGTATTTACTGAAGAAGTCAGCTTCTTCGATAATTTCTCTTTGAAGCATTTCTTCAATAACATCCTCAAGTGTAATCACACCGACAGTTGCAAATACAGGATCAACATTATCTTCTTCATTTCGCAATTCTTGAACGAGAGCAATATGCCAATGTGCTGAAATCAGAAAACATCTTTTATAAACTTCAATATCGAAAAATAGAAATTTTTTTTACATTTAAGAAATTCTTGCATTAGATTGTACAGTGAATCAGTTGTTTTCGTATAACCAAATGGATCTGAAAAAGGAAATCAATTGAAAATGTCTCTAAAACCCGATTGATTTCCTACGAGTATGAAATTCCATGAGATGTTTGACAGTTAAATGATATTGTTCAGGTGTAATTAAAGCAAAATCTCTTAGTTTAACGATTCCAATAACATTCGATCTAGAATAGAACGAAAATGACGACAAAAGAAAAAAACCGACAGTGTGATATTCACTTGTCATGTGAATAAACTGGAATACGTGAGAAACCATGTTTGTGAACTTCTAATAATAATTCAGCGTCAGTTTTTCGATCTTTATCAAGCATAAACACATCAGGTAGCCAAGTCATTGCTTCTTTAACTGTTTTCTTTCGTAATGAAAGTACACCTTAAATAAAAAATACTCAAACAATTCAAAATCAACTCCAATCTTATCTTAATCAACCTGTAATCACATCTAATTCTGGTTTTTCAATATCAGCACTGATTCTTGTTAATAAACCAGCAATTTGATCTCGTGTATACGATGCTGTGACTTCTTGTCCAAGAATTTTATCGAGAATAAAACCTAATGGATATGAAATGAGACCTGTAATAATCATTGATATCCATGTAATGACATGTGTATGTGCACCAACAACTAAACCATAACGTGAACATATAGCTTGAGGTATAATTTCACCCATTAGAACAATCATTATTGTCGAACCAAGAACAGCGAATAGACCGTGAACAAGTGAATCTAAGAGAACGGTTGCCAACGAATTAACAAGAACATTCGCAATAACAATTGAACAAAGAAGATAATTTCCTCGTCGACGTAATGGAAGAACACGTTTAGCATAGTAACGCATTGAACTATCTTCGGATTCGGCAATTAAACGAAGATCATTGACACTCAATGACATAAGACCAAGATTCAATCCACTATAAAAACCCGAAACAACGAATAACATAAGAATTAAACAGATTTTAGCTGCAAATGGTATCCGATCTTTTTCTCGAATTAATTTAAAATGTTTGCCATGAACCGGTTGAATATCGAACAGATTCGTTTGATTCGTTTGATTTGTTATTAATGTTAAATTCAACGTTGGAATTAAACAAACAAATGTAGTTGTATGTGATTGTTTGAAATTATCAAGTTTAACTTCAATGGAATTGATATCAGCCGATGTCAGTGGATATTCGGGTGAGATTTGTGAGTCTTGTTGACATGTGTCCGATGATGATGAGAAAACGATCGATGAATTTTGAAGATTTACACCACTGATAAATAGACGAAATTTATTTTGTTCATTTAATAACCAGCCTTGTTTAGGATCAAAATTAATAACTGTTTCTTCATTCGTTGAAAATATGAGAAATTGATCAATTGTAGCTGTGGAATTCGATGTTTGATTCGAAGAAATCGCAGTCGAAAGAAAACTTATGAGAAAGAACAACAGATAGAACAACTTCATTTTTTTGTCTAAAAGGAGACACACTATTGAAAAATATTCAAATATCAAATCGTTCGTCTCTTTGTTCGGAAAGATTAGATAATATCTACGTCGTCTACGCGTAGAGGTCGCTTACCAGATAGATATCGATCGGTCGATTCGATTCTTTGTTCGACATGGACAAAGATTAGGTTTTTTCTTTTCAATGTGTCAAAAGAAAAATTAATGCAAATAAAATATAAAAAAATGAATAGGAAAAGTTCGGCAATCCAGAAGTATAACGATGAATAAGATAGTTTTGAATGTGATCACCGATTATTCGATGCATTCGTGCTGAGAAATGATATTGATCGATAAAGGCATAATCGGATGGATTCGAACATCGATTTGTAAGATTTCCATTGTTTATAAGCCAACAATAGTCTTGTGTGTTTAACGAATTATTAGCGAATATGTTTAAAATCAATGAATGAATATCGAATAGATTGAGAGAGATTTCTTTATGATTGGAATTTAATTGATTGATAGCGAATGAAAGATTTTTATTATGAAAGATAGTTCGTTCATTGAAAGATGCAAAACGACTTGGTGCTTGATTGAGAATTAGAAGATGTTTAACACCGATTCTTAGGAGATCTTTAACAGAATTTAGAATACTTTGAGTAACAGCCGATGGTGTTAATGTTCGATTGAAATAATAATCATTTGCACCAATCCAAATGACAAAAAGTATTCGTTCGAAATTGTTCTCTGTTTGATTTGTGAAATTGAAATACATCGAAATCTGTTGACGAGCACCTGGAACTGGTCTCGTATCTGACGCTGTATAACCTTGAATGAAGTTATTATCAGTTGTAGCACCACCATGAGCGTAATTTTTGAGATTTGATACACCTAAATTCTCGATCCAAACAGGTCCATTAGAAAAACGACCTTGATAATAAGGTGGAACCAACGGCCATGCATGATTTGTTAAATTATAAACATTACCGGTATCGGTATTTGAATCACCAAAACTCACGATTGTATCGAATGGGATTTGCTTTGCATCAATCGATGCAAAGAAGAAAACTATGAAGAACATTATTGCAAATGTACTTTGCTCTGTCTTGTTCGATTCGAAAGAGATTTATAGTGTTTGCTTATCAGTGAAAGACGAGAATGAATGACTTTTGATCTTTGTAAAAGATACTATCGAATTTAGTTTTGTTGTTTTGAGTTTTTTTTTCTGAGAATGTCGACATGTTTTCTTGAATGCAGAAGTTCGTGTTTCTCATCGATGAAATAATAATTTATATATAAAGAAAAAGGTGTGTGTATGTAGATGGAATAGCAGAGACAGAAAAAAAAAAACATGTTGAATTGGTTTAATTTTTCCGTTATTGTTTTTCTTTCGATAGCCAATGGTTGTACGGCAAGAGGCGTTAATGGTGGTGTCGATTGTTTAAGTTGTACACTTGTTCTGGGTGTCGTTGAACATCTATCGATACTTTATAATGAAACAATCGTTGAATCACTCGATCGATTTTGTAATTATCTACCAAATGATTTCAAAACATATTGTAAAGCTGCTGTCGACTTTTTGGGTAAGATTTTTGAATGGTAAACTTGAAAAAACAAACGAGATCATATATTTAGGTCCGGTGATCATCGCAGGATTTTTAAATAAAGATACGCCGGATGTCATTTGTCATACATTGAAAATCTGTACGGACGATGCTGGTCAACCAAAATGTCGTTTATTTTCACCGAAAAACTCATCATCAATACCGGTTTCTCAACATGAAGCTGATCTTCGTTTTCGTCACCCATCGATTTTTGCAGTTACCGATTCAAAAATATGCGAAATACCTGGCATAAAAGAAATCTGTAAAATTCTCGAGAATGTCTTCAATAGCCACGTTCCTCTCGTTGATATCGATGGCGATCGTTTCGGTACGGAATCATCTTTACGTGGTAGTTCGTGGCGTGGCAAAGATTGCGATGATTTGTCGAGTAAAGTTCGACCGGGCGCACGTTCAGTCAATGGTGATGTTGCTGTCGATCAAAATTGTAATGGAATCGTTGGCATGGATTCAACAACTGGCCATTCGTACGAACAACAATTCTGCAATGATTCAAAACGAATCGGCCTTGCTGTTCTTGGAGATTCGATTTCAGCACATTTTCATTTACCTGAACAATGGCTCGATGCTCGGCAAATGTCTGTAGCTGCATTCGAACATCTATTGTTTATTCTTGAAAATGAAATGGATTGGCCACAATTATCAGCGACAACTGGCCATTTGAATATCACTTGGCCAAATATCGAAGGCAGCTCGAAAATTATTTTAGAAGTTTTTTTTCTAATATCATTTTAGGTCCTACTCGTTCGATCTATGGTCATCTATTCGATCTCGATCATTGCAATCATCGTGATTATCAAAATATTGCTGTCAATGGTGCAAATAGCAGATCGATTCTTAATATTGCCAAATCATTGACACGTGATCCACAAAATGATGTTCCTCTAATTGTTATCTATTCACTAGTTGGCAATGACGTTTGTAACGGTCATGAAGATACAATTGCTCATATGACGACCGTTCCAGAAATGTTAAATAATACTTTAAATGGCCTTGCCTATCTCGATACAGTATTGCCTAAAGGTAGTCATGTTCTAACGACTGGTTTAGCTAACGGCAGTCTTTTATATGATCTTTTACATGATCGTATTCATCCAATTGGTCATGTGGGTGAACCGATAACCTATACTCAAGTTTATTCATATTTAACATGTTTACAAGTTTCTCCATGTAATGGATGGTTATCATCGAATGAAACATTACGAGATCTTACAACACAACGAGCTGTTGATCTATCCGGCGCGGTACGAAATGCGACGTTTACATATAAACCACGTAATTTCGATGTTGCTTATCTCGATTTTCCATTCGATCAAGCTATCAAAGAATGGGAAGCACAAGGAGGTGAAGCATGGCAATTAATCGAAGCTGTCGATGGTTTTCATATAAATCAGTATGGTCATGGTGTTACGGCGGATATTCTTTGGCAATGGTTACAAGCAAATAAACCTGAATGGTTACCACCGGTCAATCCACATAATGCAGACATCGAACGAGTTTTTAAAGATCAGGGTGGTTATTAAATCATATTCTATGCGTCATTATCTACATAATATATCGTTCGTTTTTTCTTTCTCCAATATCAAATATATATGTAAGAGAAAAAAGAAGAGCAATGAGACATCGAACACAGATATTTCGAAACATTTGTCACCGACTTTGCCATCCAATTTCAATTATCCGTGTATCTTTTCGATCTCATATTTTGTTCTTTATATTCAAAGAAGAAAAAGAAAAGGCACAGAGAAAGAACGATAATATATTCAAACGAATACATAAACATTTTTGAAAGCGCTATGTTCTGTTGGCATATTCTCTTCTATTTACTATCAATTCATTTAAGTACATGTTTAAATATCTCGAAAGATTTCACTTTTTCTTGGCGTTTTTTTTATAGTTTTTCAATTAGCTCGATCGCAATATGACGATGATGAAGAATCAACAACGATTCCTTTATCAACAACGACAAACAATGTTCAAGATGCTTCATGGATATTATCCGGTCGTGTAGTCAACAATTCAGCTAATAATGATAACGATCAAACGAACAACACGACAAAACAACGTATTATTATTGCATTAGCTGTCCTATGTGCAGCTCTCGCCGTTCTACTTGGTTTTTTGGTTTATATTGTTGTTCGTCAATGGTGGCAACATGATAAAGACAAAGATTTTATTAACAATGAACCGAATAAGGTTCAATCGGATTTTGTCAGTCCATCGTACAATTCACATCAAACAATTAAACTTTAACAATTTTTATTTATCAGTAGATGAGACAACAACTGTTCGAATAAATGTTCCATAGTCGAAAATCTTCGAATGATTTGTTTGAAATTTGATTATACATTGTTTGTTTTCATTCGATAATAATTTAATCATTCCATATTTCTCATTATATCGAAGTTGTTCTTCAGATTGTTGATCATATGAGAGATGAGAAATATTCGAAATTGTTCTCTTAGTTGCTACGAAGAATTTTTTCGATAGATTTACTTGAAAATGTTCTTTCATTGTTGATTGTAATATTAACGTTAAATTACCTAATGGATAATGCCAAAAGAATATCATTTCTTCATTGAAACATTGATCAACATTCGATGTTACTGTGACATGTTGACAATGGTAAATCTGAGATGTAATAATAAAAGAACAAGGATGATAAGGCCGCAATGTTGGTTGAATATCACATTGTATTGACAATTTAATAAAAGAAAAGAATACAATCAAAATTATCGATATTATGCAAGACATGTTGTATGATCTTATTGAATAAAAACTGAATTCATCGATATGTCTGTATACAGGTGAGCCGATTGTAAACAACGATGTCTACACATCGAGAACATGTGTTATTACGCATTCGATCAATAGTCAAATCGATGTTTGTTTAATCGGCAACGAGATCCCCTCGCTCTCTCCCTCTCTATCAATTATCCTCGGTTTATCGTTTCATCAAACAAAATTTACACGTTTTAAATTCGGTCAGTAGATCGACATCGATGTTTGTCAGAGATAATGATTAATAAACTAGCGATATACATAGTAGAGAAAGAACACATCTCGAGAATCATTGCATAATTTCATTTGAATAAAAATGTACGAGACGATGATGATGCTTATGAATACAAGATGATCAATAAATATACTACGCGTATGATAATTGATTTATCAATTATTTCTGTTTCTTTCTCGTTCTCGTTTTTTTTTATTATTTCGAAACGATTTAATCAGGTGAGGTGGGAAGCCAATGAAGATCTCAGTTATATTAAAAGCACTTGATAATCTCATATTATATTATTGCATATATATATGATTAAGAAATCGATCGAAAAGAAAAAGAAATGTCATGATAAATATGAAAAGTCAGTTCGATTTATCGAAAGATGTAATTATATAATTGAGATATCGATTGTTTGTTCTCTCGATCGACATTTCATTTACCTTTTAGACTTATTACGTTAAACTTTATAGCGAGGGAAGAAAATGTTGTGTATAAATCGTTAGACTAGTTTTTACCGTTCGTCTTTTTTTTATTTGTTAGCAACAGGGAAAAGAAAAAAAAACTTGTTAAAATTGCTTATCCTGACTTTTTTCTCGTATTCTTTACATTTTTCTTTATCTCAAACATTCCATACCATTGTAAACATCGTCCATAATTAAGTGGCCTTCTTTCTTTTCTCGATTTTTTTCTCTCCCTTATGTCGTATTATAGGTGATAGTATTGCAATAAAAAAAAGAAATGAACGAGAGGCGAGTCAAATATTAGCCGACGGGAAGAGAAAAAGAATTATTTCATACTTTACTCGTATTATCATCTTTTTTTTCTCCGACTAACTGCAAGCCTGAAAGGCATCTTTCTCTTTCTCTCGGTTTTTTTTTATTGAACACCTATCGCCTTTACTTGAGATTACATATCGAGTAGAACACTCATATATATATATATTTGTATCTACCGTCATTCATTTTTCTCGATTACCCACCATCTGCTTACACCTGCGTCGGATAATATGCTTTCCATTTTGCTCATTCACTCGTTTGCTTAATCGTTGATAAGTTTTTTCTCTTCTTCTTCAGAATCAACATTGCCTAGAAGGCAAATCCCGGAATATCAACTATATAGATTATAAACGATTGACACACACACACACGCATATATATATATATATATTTGTTAAAAAAATATACGAGAATTTCTTCTTTTTATTTCTTTTCTCACTCAGTCTTTTGTTTAAACTGGTAAAAAAGCCGAGAGTGTTGCTGTTTGTTGATCGGGCAAAAATGTGTCGATAGAAAGAGAGAGTGAGTGAGAGAGAGAGAGAGAAGTGAATAAAAAAATCTTTCAATATCCATATATATATATTTGTTGCCTTTTTACATCGTGCTTTTATTGATAGTATTGACAGCTGCAGAATGGAGAATAACTGAATTGAAATTGTTTGCTATAGCGACAGAGAAAAAGAAGAAATGAGAGTTTCGCGTTTACTGTATGTGTATTTTTTTACAATCCAACATGTGCGATGCATATACAAACAGCAAGTGTATTACTACTATCGAAAAGGATACTATGCATACATACAATTAATTAGAGAACGAAAAAAAAACTCGAGAATGAGGTGAGTCGTGCGATCAGTAGTAAATATGGACATAGGTAAAGAGAAGAACGCATCTTGATGTATGTCTTTTTCTTCTTCTTCTTTTTCTTTGGCACTAAATTAATGAGCATTGTCGTTCGATATTTACGCTCTGCGCCCACGATAATGTCGTATATCTCAATGTATAAGGAAGAAAAAAAAACTGAGAGGGAGAAAGAGAATGATCTGTTTGACAAAAAAACGAAGAAGAAGAAAAAGAAGAAGGAAGGCAGACTACAGCAATTTGATGTTGACACGCAGTTGACCTATAATCATCGTAAAAAAACGAGAGCAACAGACATAGAAGATCGTCCATCATTATCAGTGACTAGGGATCTCTTCTGTTGTTCTCCTCTTTCTCTTGCGTTTTTTTTCTTCTGTTGTATTGATGAAGAAGAAGAAAAAAATTGCTCGCGTCGATCCGTTATCATTCGATAGATCAAATTTCGTATTGATCAGCAAGTAGTGTATCCTCTTCGTTGCATTTCGTGTTTACATTCATTTCGTAACATATAGATGCAAATGTATATGTGAAAGGCATTAGACTACTGGTTGTTCGAACACAAAAAAAAGTCGAAGATATCTCGAGATTTGACATTTGGTCAAAATCGAAGGTTGTTGTTACTTCTCTTCTTCTTCGTTTTTTTTTATCGCTATCAGTCGATCACGAGTGCCCGAGACAGGTAATCATACATATGCATATGAACGTTTTTTCTTCTTCTTCTCTTTCTCTACTTTTTTTTAATCCCAATACTGTTGCTCGATTCAATCGTATATCCTTTTCTCCATTCTTCTCTTCTTCGCGTCTGCTTCTTTTTTTTTATGCGTGTGAACCAACGAACATTTTTCATCAATAAGTCGTTTTTTTTTCTGTTCGTTCTGATGATATACGACGAGAGATGAAGGAAAAAACTGAATGCGTGTGTGTTCACTATTCCAAGATATGAGACGAAGACAGACATAAGGAAAGAAATGGTTAGTCTCTCATTCTTTCTCTCTCGTTTTATATATATATGTGTGTTTTTTTCTGAACTTTCTATCTCGGGCACACCAAAAAAAAGAAGATAGACGATGACGAACGACAAGGAAATATGAGGCAGCATCGAATGAGAATAGCAGTGAACGACAAAAGATGGATATAGAGATATGTTCATCTCTTTTCTTTTTTTTGCTTCGTCGTCCCCCTCTTTTTTTTGTTGGTGAACTATCAGCAGCATCGATAAGAGAAAGAATTTTTTTCTTCTTCTTCTTCTATATCCTCTTAGTCAAAGCTCGTAAAAGTGAACCCTTGTTCGTAGACAACAAAAACAATAAGAATCGAGGTAGGTATGCACCAACGAAATGTGAATGTTTTTGAGATATCGACGACTAAATGTAGTTTAATATGCAACATCAGTTGCATGCACAGATGGTACAAATGGCTATCAGTCGTTGTGTGTGTGTGTGTGTCATTTGTGTATCGACATTGTTGTGAAAGGTCAATTCATAACGAAATGAAAACCTGATTTATTGTTTCTTTGTTCGAAAAGACGAGGATGAGCTCTATTCTCATGTCTGTATCACGAAGATGTGTCTCAGCTTAAGTAAACACATCGAAACGAACGTATCCTTTCGTTTTAGATATCAGTTCTTTGTTTTTTTTTGTTTTATTTGTATTTCACTCATTCATTCCAACCAAAAGTCATGGCTACATCTCTTGCTGATTTTCATCAAATGATAAAATTGTTCGGTGCTGATACAGATGAAATGAATGTACCGGCCAATGTGACCGAAGAAGATGATGAAGAAAATGAAAAAGAATTGCAACTTGACGAAGAAATCTCGCCATTAACAAGTGATGTCGACGAAGAAGACGAAGGCGATGATGATGAACGTTTACAAATGAGTCAACAAGCATCAACAACTAAACCAATATCATCAGCTGCGGCTGCTGCACGTTTATCACGTTTAGCTAATCAACGAATGGATTCCAATCGATTTCTTATTTGTTCAGGAACGAATTCCTATAATACAATACGAAAAACTAAACATGAAGTACGACGTTTTGCATTGTATTTAGAAGATACATTCAATGAGAAATGTCCAATTGATGAACTTAAACCTGAACAATTATGTACATATTTAAAACATTATTTTGGCAATGTTCGAAAAGCTGATAATACCGAATATGAACCTGATACATTGAGAAGTTTTATGTTGTCAATTGAACGTTATTTAAAATCACGTAAATATTCGTATAATATTCTCGAATCGCCTGTTTTTGCACCGTGTCGAGAAGTGATTCAAGAAAAACGCGATACATGGGCGAAGCCAACGAAAAATCTCAGCAATTCCAAAGTCGAAGCATTTACATCCGAACATGAACTTTTACTTCGTCGAATGAATATTATCACACGTGATACGCCCGAAGGTTTACTATTAGAATTATTAATCAATAATTCGAAATATTTCGATCAACGTGGCAATGAATCGACAATAAATCGTTCGTTATTATGGGGCGATTTACAAATCAAAACCGATCCAACAACATCAATGGAATATATTGAATATAAACGATCGATTAATACCAATTCACGTGCATATGTCAATCCAACACAACCGAATTTATGTCCTGTTGCAAGTCTACGTTTGTTTATTTATCATCGGCCAACACAATGTTCGAATTCGGATGCATCATTTTATCTCGTACCACGTACGACGAATGATCAACGTGTTTGGTATAAAACAATTCGTGCTGGTCGACATCGTCTCGATCTTTTAGTTCAACAAGCCATGCAAAAGGCTGGTATCGACGGAAAATTCTCGTGTATGAGCTTACGTAAAGGCAAAATAAAAGGTCTTCTCATTCCAAACAATAACAATACCACCGATCTGTTAGATTTATCATCGAATCCAACGAAAAAAGTCAAACGTGAACATGTATCTTCATCGCCAATAACAAATGTCAAACCGATACTTCCATTAGAATCTCAATCGGAAAATCATCAAGACGAACATTCATCAACAATGAATTTCAATTCGAATAAACGTAAATTAACATCCAATGATACATTCAATGCACTCTATTCAGCAGCACATTTAAAATCATCACGACAATCAAAAATCAATCTCCTAAGAAAATATCTCGAAGAAACACTTGGCTTGGTCGAATTTCTTACTTTATACGAATATTTAAGTCGAAATTCGTATATTAAATTGCAAGGTACACCCATTGAACATTACGAACATATTCTACCTGTTTTACTTACATTGCTTATGCTTGAAAATACGGCTTAAATCATGTACCAAAAAACAAACAAAATAGTCAGTCATTGAGAAAAAAGTGAAACAAAATGATTTTGTAGAGAACAAGAAATGTTTCTTCTAGTCGTTCATATAATCTTTCTGTTGTGTCATTCCAGTCTGTTTCCATTTTTATGTGTATGTCGTTTTTTTTTCTCTTTTAAAAGAAAAAACAAATATATATATATATATCTTGATCTTTTAACAGAACATTTCTTTTTGTTGTTTATTTTGTTTGAAAACAGCAAAAAAGAAACAAAACAAAACAAGAGGGTTTAACGTTTTTTCTTTTTATTCTTCTTCTTCTTGGCAAGATTTTCATCGTCGCTGACATTGTCGTAAATATCATCGGCTTGACGTTTGGGAACATTTTTCTTGCCTTTGGCTAGTAGTTTGGTTCGATCTTTTTTGAATTTCGGTTCGACTTTCAAATCATCTTCGGGTTCATTTTCAACTCCCATTGATTCGTCATCATTTTTGCTGCAAAACAAAAAAAGTCAACATTCAGTTTTGTTTTCTCTCTCTCTCTCTTCTTACGATTCATCAGAAGTCGGACGATTTGGATCTTCAGGTGGCGAAACATAATGTGGTAATTTGCCACGTTGATAATCATTGAGAACCATTTTAGCAACTGTCGGTAGATCGGGCTCAGCACCTTTCAATAATTTGCCCATTTTTCTCGCTAATTTCTCGAGAAATTCTTCGGATGTTGTAAAATCATCGATCGAATAAGTTTTAAGAATATATTCATGTTTGACACGTTTCAAAACATCGTCAATGTATTGTTCAGGTTGAGGAACATTTTCAACACGAACAACACCTTTGAGAACAATGTCCGTTTCCGAATCATCAGCTGGATAGACAATACCCGGACAATCGATGAGAAAGATTCGTTTCATCAGAGTTATATATTGCCAAACTTTGGTTTCGCCTGCAATTGGCGCAACATTACAAACCTAAAGGAATTGACATCGACAGTTTTTTGAAGATTTTCGAGAATCGAATAGAGTTACTTTTTGTGAACGTAATGTGTTAATAACGGATGATTTACCAACATTTGGATATCTGACAAAAGAAAAACGATGAAAATAAAATGAAAAAAAATATCGAACTGTTTACCCGATAAAACCAACGGATATTTGTTTTTTATCTTGATGCAAACGTGAAAATTGTCGTAACAATTGAATTAATGCTTGTTTACCAAATGATTTTTTCATGTTAGCATGAAAAGCAAGTGTAGGATGAGATTGAGAGAGTATGGCCACCCATCGTTGTGTTACCCAAACCGGTACTAAGTCACATTTATTTAAGATGAAAATTAAATGTTTATGAGCTTTTTCTTTTTTTAAATACGCTTCAACTTGACGACATCGAGTGCCTTCCGGATTTCGAGCGTCGAGAACTTGAATAACAACATCCGACGAATCGATAACTTTATAGAGTTCATTCCAAATACGTTTGCTTTGTCCAGCTTTAAATAATGGATTGATAGTTTCTTGTTTGACTCCGTCATCTTCTCGAACTAAATCAAGATCTTTATCTTGATCATAATCGCTTTGTTTTTGTTCGACATGTGCCATTAAAGCTTCCATACTGTCGCCACCGGGCACATGTGACGGACGTTTTCGTTGTGCTTTAGGACCGAATGTTGTTTCATACGATTCCACATCGAGTATATGAACACGTTTTTGTTTAGCTTTTTCATTGAGTAAAGTCACAGGTAGTTGCGTTTGTTTCATAACAACTTGATAGGGATCAGCAAGTGTCGTTGAAAGTGCTGATTGAAATTTTTGTAACGATGATTGAGTCACAACACGACTGTTGTTGAACCATTGACGATTGGGTGCAACACGGGCTTGAGTACCCGATGGAAGACGTTCTTGAAAGAGTGCAGATTGAACGATCTTGCCCGATGAATTACGTTTTGGTTTGCCACCACGATACATTTGCAGACGTTTAACAGTCGATTGAGAACGAATTTTAGCGCCATTGATTGAGTCAGTAGCTGTTTTGGATGATGTACGATTTTTTAAAGATAGCGAATGTGATGTTGACTTTGCTTTTCCTTTGCCTGATGTGGCAGATTTCTTTTCTTTTCGTCCTTTGTTTTTCGACATGATGGAATTAATCTGAAATAAATTAGAAAATCTTTCATAACAATCGAGTACAAGTAGAAATGGTCCGTGTGCAGAAAAATTTTTGATGATACTTGTAAATGAAGTTGATTGGATTGTTTGGAGAACATGCAAAAAACTAACGAGAGATGACGCTCAATGTCGTCAAACGAATTTTTCAAAACATTGTCTGTCTATTATTTATTCAAAAACTAATCAATAAAAATAAAACAATGCAGCCTGTCGAAAACTTTACATAGAAATATATTTAAACTAAATTTGGAATTAATAGATCATAGCTAACAAAATCTCTGCCTTCGTTGTGTTTTGCAGCACTTTCGAGCCACAGTCGTATTCTTAATGAATGTACACCCATTTGTTCTCGGTTGTTTTCTTTTTTATTCGTACAGGCAAGACTTTGCGTATGTTGATGGATTGGAGGACCTGTTCCTCCACGTCCATCATGCGTAGACGTCGGACCCAGTCCAATAACTGGAGCCGTTCGATTTTTCGATGCACAACAACGTTGAAATGAAACACTTTCCACCGGAGTATACATCGTTGTATCAATCGGATCGCACTGTTCAAAATAGCACCAATTTCTATTGGGAAGAAATTTCTTATGCATTAATTTTCTTCCTGTTTCAGGTACACGTTGAAAAAAATCGATAATTTCCTCGACAGTTTTGTCAACTGGATACCATTTCGTTTTAACCATATGCGCAACATAAATAGCCATACGTGGTGGTGGTAAATTAACAATAGCTGATGAAATAACTTGATACATTAGTTTACTGTCATAGATTGGAGCTGGTTCATTTTTATCATGAGTTTTGAAACGACTAATGCCACAACAATGAACATCACCACTGAAAAATGTGATTCGTACGCGTTTCTTTTCGGCTAATTGTTGAAAACGTTCGAGTACTTGATTGCGTTCGTTAATATGCGCTTCGTGTGTCCATTCATCGAGTAGATCATCGTAGAGTTCAGGCAAACCGAAAATCGAATTCGTTTGCTTGACTAATGGAAGATTTCGGCAACGATGTGAAAGATTTTTCAAATGTTCAAAGCAATTTTCAGCTAGTTGAAATCGAACAATCGAAAATGGAACGGGAAATATAACGATCAGATGTTGAACATTATGAATATTTTGATCTAATTTTTCAAATATAATATCCCAGCTTTTAGCATCTTTAACTTGTTCAATATTTCGTTCCGAACGATCATCACTACCAATTAAAGCTAAATTTGGTCCACAAAATGTCAAAAAATTATAACTCTGATAACCAAATAATCCATGATCGCGAGCTTTGTCAACAGTTGTATGATGTTGAAATAATAATCGCATCTTTTGAGCAGTTTTAAATAAACCAGACATCATCGGACTATCATGAAGTAACGGTGGATATGATCCAGCACCATCAAATATATCGTGATCATCCCACATCATAATACTCGGTATTGATGCTAGGACATTTTTAACTTCAGGTCGTTCCCAATTTTCGAGGTACGCATTGAAATGATATTGTTCGACTTGTTCTCGTAGATCATCACGAAAATCACATGTCCATTTCGTATTCCAGTCCATTTCGACCCATTCTTTTAAATATGGTACATCTTCGAAAATGAAATCAATGTAATTCTGATCTCCACCCCAAACTAACAAATGAAGTTGTTTTTCGTCATGAATAGAATTTAAATGTTCCCAAACATTTCCAGCTTTTAGTTTCGATTTCTTTTGTTCGGACACACTGGCGTCAAAGCCATTGCATGAAAAAAATCCACCACGCCAATTTTGATTGTAACGTGCTATGCGAAATAAACCGTCGGTTTGATGGTCATTCCAATCGATTTTCCAACGGATCTCATCGTCACCTTGACCATCACGTAATTCAATTGAAATATTTACTCGATAGATTCTCATGTTAAAAAAATCGTCATACAAAACTTCCCAGTTGAAATCGATCTTTGGTTCACAATGAAATTCAATCTTAGGCCGATCAAACGAAACATGACGAAGGATCAAGGCGCTGCCAAGCCAGAGCATTTTATTGAGATCAGTTTTAATAAATTGATAGTACGGTCCGAGAGCTGGTCCTGGCTGTTTTGGAGGTCGATTAATTGCGGGTGATTGTGCATTCGTCGACGGTACTTGTGGTATTTCGGGAATTTTTGTTGTTGTTCGTTGTGGTGCAGGATAATCGGAACTACTTTGAGAATGAGGATTGACAGGATTTGGTGCATCAGCTTTCAGATCGCCGTGCTTATCTCGGTCACCTATTGGTAATGAGTTGACACTAGATTTCTTTCCTTCTTCTTTTTCTTTCGTTGTCATTTTGGTTCTCTCTTTTAGAAAAAGAAAGAATTATTCTGAAAAATATCAAAGAAAAGAATTTTGACAGTATTGAATTCAAGTGACATTTTTCTTGAAAAAGACTCAATATGATGTCAATCAGATCAAATGAATTTGCACTTCTAAATAATATAAATTGTTTGAATACATACGAGTCTGTTGCCACACAAACATTTACTTGCTTTCTGTCAGTAAAGTAATTGAATAAAAAAAACGAGAACTATTGTTTTCTCAATCAAAATCATATTTTATCCGTTCTTTTCCTTGCATGTAAAACTGTCGAGCACATGGTCTTGTTCATTTTCTGTTTTTTTTTGCTTTCTTGTACTTCAAAGGTGAGACGTTACCAAGAGAACGATTATGTATGTTGACAGATTGTTTATTACAACAGGATGGTCATAGAGTAATCCTTTTCTTTTCTTTTTCTTCTTCTTCAGTGTCACATTCTGTTACTCAAGAAAAGAAATCAATTATAATGTTCACATGCATCGAATTTCTCTTTTTCTCTTTTTTTTCCTTGTGTTTGGCAGAGCATTTAGGATTATGTTACAAGATAAGTAGATGTCGTAGGTCAAATTTAATATAATAAAAAAAACTCGCAAAATGTAGTTAAAAAAAGGACATTTGATCGTAATCTTTGTTGAATCATTACTCGATCGTTAAACACGAATCTTCGAGTCTCGATAAAATAAATATTTGATATCCTAATCCAATTGAAAACATACAAATAATCATCTCAAAACAAGTGATTACAAAATGAAATCAATTCAATCTATTACAATCATAATAAAACGATGAATCTTTACTTTGTTTTTCTTCTTCAATTGTATTGTTGTTTGTCATTTCCAATAAAACCGAAATTAACACTTGATGAATTTCTAAATTCAACTATGTTCATTCAATTAAGTCTCTCTCCAACTGGTCAATATTTACTCTTTCAAACCGTTCAACCATCATGGAATACAAGTTCATACGAACAAAATCTTTGGATTTATGATGTTCAACAAGAAACAAGAAAACTAATCACAACAACTCCACATAAATCAATGAAACCACAATGGTCACCCAATGGTAATTGGATTGCATTATTACTCGATGATATGTCACAAGAAAATTCAACTGAACAACAAATATTTTTGTATTCTCTTGTCACGAATGATCTACTTCCAATTCAAAAAATCAAAGATACACCATTGGCACTCACGTGGTCAGATAATGATTTTTCACTTTATTTAGCAACAACCAATGGTACAATGTTAGAAAACGATCCCGATGATCAACAATGGCGAGATACGCTTCGCTATCGGCATAATAAACAATTCGAACATAGTACAATCTATCGAATCGATATCAATGAACATAATTATCGATTAACAGTAAAAAAACATCCGATTAAAAATGTTTCCTTTCTCATTGGAGAATTATTGTATGTTGCATTTGATGAGAGATTAGTATTTACATCGATGACACCATTAATGGAAACTTTACAAGATTTCGAACTTTATTCAATCGATCTATTGAATACATCGTTGCCGATAGTTCGATTGACAGATAATGAAATTTTCGAGAAAAATCTGAGATTATCTACGGATGGTACACGTGTACTATTTCTAAGTGATAGTCTCGGTTCGACACGAAAGAAATTCAATGATACTCAAGCACGTGTATATTCATTAGATTTAATTACTGGACAAATAACGCATCTAACTGAGAAATTCAAAGGCAATGTTAATGGATTTACGATCAAATCCAATGGTGATATTTTTATAACCGGACAAATAGGAACAGAAACTCAAATTTATTCTCAACGAATGTATTCCGATGATATCATTGAATATTTCGGTTGGAATGGAACGTATGAATTAATTTCAATGTCGAATCTCGATTCGATTGCGTTCGTTCATTCATCCACAGAAAAACCCATGGAAATCTATTTAATTGATGATATCAAACAACTTTGTTCAGCTCGAGCTATTACACAAGATAATCAATGGTATACGCAACGAGATTTACCACAAGCAAAATCGTATCGATGGAAAAATGAAGATGATCAACGAGTTATCGAAGGAATTCTTCACTATCCACCAGGACAATTCGATGGACGAAATCTACCGTTACTTGTTCTTATTCATGGTGGCCCGTATTCAGCTAGTGTCAATCGATTTTCGCCGGATTGGTATTCATGGGCACCATTAGCCGCGAGTGAAGGTTGGCTTGTTTTCGAACCGAATTATCGTGGTTCAACAGGATATGGTGATGAATTTCTACAGCAAATTCGTTATCGACCATTGTCCTTGCCTGGTAAAGATATTTTGTACGGTGTTGATCAATTAATTCGTGACGGTACTGTCGATCCATATCGATTGACTATCGGCGGTTATAGTTACGGTGGTTTTCTAACAAATTGGTTAATAACTCAAACGAAACGTTTCAATGCTGCTCTGTCAGGTGCTGGTGCTGCTGAACATATATCAGCTTGGGGTTTAATGGATTTACCTGTGTTAATTACTTATTTATTCGGAGGATATCCATGGGAAGTTCCACATATTTATCAACATGAATCGCCACTCTATCAACTCGATCGAGTACGAACACCGACTTTGATCATTACAGGTGAACGTGATATACGCGTGCCAACAAGTCAAAGTTATATACTCGAACGAGCTTTATATGCACGTGATATACCGGTACAATTGATTGGTTTTCCACATGAAGGACATGATTTAACATTGGATCCTTGGCATGGAAAAATAAAACTTCGAGAAGAATTAAATTGGTTAAAACAATATGAGAATAATATTTGATTTGTATACGAAAAAAAAGGCGAACTTTGTTGAGTACAAAATCGCACAGTTTACCAAAGGCTGTTCTTTCAATGCACTTTTTTCGAACGTTATAGATTGTATGAATAAAAATAATCATTGTTAATCTACGTATATGTCAAAAGTATTATCTCGAAAGAAGTTAAACAGATGAGAAAGGAAAAGGTTATTAAATGAGTATATAAAGCTTGTGACTAGAGTGAATTGTTATCTTTAAAAAAAATATATCGACGATAATATGCTGAATAGATTAATCGTTTTAGTTGTTTTTATTCAAGCAGTTCACGGCCAAGATGTACCAGGTAAGACAAAAAAAACAATGAGATATGTACATTTGATGTGAATTTTTCTATAGTGAAACGATGTGCACGAGCAGCTCAAGCTTGTCAACTTGCTGCAGAAACTACAGAAGGTCCATATTATTGGAATTCAACTGTTCGACAAGACATAACGTAAAATGAATGATTTCTTAGACATAAATTTCATGTCAATTATTGTATTCTAGTGAAGGTAAACCCGGTATACCATTCACTTTATCAATAACTGTATTGAATACAAATACATGCACACCAATATCAAAAGCACTTGTCGATATATGGCATTGTGATAGTGTTGGTATCTATTCACATTTTGTTGGTGCTAGTTTAGGACAAATGAATGCCAAAACTGATAATACAACTTTTTTTCGAGGTCAACAATTAACACAAACAAATGGTGTAGCTGTATTCAAGACTGTCTATCCTGGATGGTATCGTGGCCGAGCAACACATATTCATATTAAAGTTCATATTGGAGCAAATTTAACAACAATTGGCAGTGCTATTCATGCGAAAGGTGGACATGTTTCTCATACAGGTCAATTATATTTTGATGATGTATTGACTGATCGTGTTGCAACAATATCTCCCTATTCAACACATACAATTACACGTGTTCGAAATAATGAAGATGGCATTTTCGAAGATGCTGATGCAACGAATATGATTATACCAATTAAATTTGTAGGTAGTGATTTTACAAAAGGTGTCACAGGTCAAATTACTGTGGGTGTTGATCCAACTGCTACACCGAAAGCAGTCGAATTTGGTGGTGGACCACCACCACCAAATGGCGGACGTCCACCTCGACCAATTCCAAGAAATTTATAGACGATTATCTTCTTCTTTTTTTTTCTCGAAATAAATAACAATATTTTAATCGAATAGATTTTTATTTTATATAAAATATATGCTGTTAGTTAGGATGAAGTTATGAGTGTGTTATTATTGGTATTAAAGGTTAAGATCAATGTTGGCGTTGTTGTTGTTTTTGTACCGACGGGAATTGCGTTTGCCTTATTATATGCATAAGTTTTTGACAAACCCGTTCCCGAAGCTATGATAATGCAAAGAAAAATATAATTATTAATGAATCATTTGTATTTTACCTTGAACACCGATAGTAGCACTGCTACCGCCATCATCTGCTTGATAGTATTTGTATTGAACTACGTTGGGTGTATTTTCAAAAAATAGAATTTGAAAACGAACCATTTGACCCGATGCATAACGAGATGCATAGAATTCGAAAATTAATTCTCGATTGGGTGCGATTCCTGTTGTATCGTAATATACACTTTCAGCTGTGGCAACTCTTAAACTCAAATCATCCCAAAATCCAAATGCGGTAGGACCACTGAAACTACTGCTTGGTAAATTGGCATTTGAATACGATGTACTACAACCTCCTAAGCAGACTACCTACAAAATAATTCCTTAGATCTTGTTTTTTTCTTAAAACGATCTACTTTACTCCATTCGTTTGGAGATATGGAGTTGTAGTCGAATATGAATATAATGATATAGAAAATGGTACAGGGATCATTACTGTAGAATCATCCGCTGTTGCAGAACCACTCCAATTCGATGGATTGACACCTCCTGCAAGCATTACTGCAGGCGCACTACTGCAAACACCATATGAACAACTAATATAGCTCACTGAACATACATAACCAATTGAACCACAATTATTTCGATCGATGTTTGTATTAACACATGAGCCAGAAGCTGCTCGCACATAGCCAGTCGCACATGGTACTGTTGCTAAAATATTCATTTTCTTAACTATTAGCAAATAAATTCATATAAATATGTCTTTAACTTACTTGTGGTAGATAAACTTGTCGATGTCGCAGTAGTTGTCGTTGATGTAACAATTTTATTCTGATTAAGAACTACAAGTGAAGCAGCGATTGCGATGCATACAACCACCGTAGTTATAACCAGCAAAACACTGATTTGAATTTTTCTTGCTCGGAACGGATCTTTTCTCTTTGGCCTGAAAAGATTTAAATATAGCTATAGGAATTAAAATGAAAATAATGCTCAATTTTTACTGTATTATCATTCTTGGAACATACGAAATACTTCGCATGTTTGTATTGATAATTGTCATGATTTGTTATAGGAATTTAAAATGATGGTCCAATGAAATACTTTGTAATACGGTCTTTTACCTATAAGATTAAAAAACGTTATGAATGGAATGACTGCAACGGTATACATTTAAATTTAGTAAAATATACTATATTAGTTGTACGTTTTTCTTTCGACTATTGAACAAACTTTTGCTCTGTACGCATACTAATTCATCATGTTAGCTTCAAATAAAAAGTAAACAATTGAGAAAAATCGTGCTTCCATAGAGAAAAAAAAACATTCTACTACTATGATTTCAATTTTATTATGTTTAATTATATCGATACAATCATCTCCAATCAAATCATATTTTATACCAAGAAAATAAGTTATAGTCACTTTCTTTACATCTAATAAAACATTTTTCTTAATAGTTATTTCTCCTTTTGAATGTCTATATGCCATGTTAAAATACTCCTTATGTTGCTTTCTTTCTTCAAAGCTAAAACATCATTACTCCAATTATTCTTCTTTGTACTACATGTTGTACGCATGCCATTTTTTTTTCGAGACTTTTTCTTAAACCTTTGAAATGCAATTATGTATCGATGGCAGTTGTTTGTACAATGATTGTTCGCAAGACATACAAAAATAGGTATGATTTTCAAAAATGTTCGCATTCGCCGAATGACTATGATACAAAGAATGTCAAATATAAAGGGAAATGTGTTTTGTTGAATAAGAATAAATGGTAAGCAACAGTAAATCGGTAATCCAATTATAGAATAACGTAGGAAGAAAATGATACTGCGGAGTACTATTTATTCTATTTTATACACTTATGAATAATTGTAATATACGTTTAAATGACGTCGGCAGACTTTAATTTCAGTGTTGAGTTATTATAATTTGCTTTCCCACGTGAGAAATCTAGGTAAACGGTGATAAAAACGACTTGCTATTGAACTCATTAAATTTTACAATGTCAATCATAATATAAAATACTTCTTGAACCTTCATCCAATCTCATCTCATACATATTTTGTATAATATATATATCCAAAGCACGGTATGTTTTCAACGAATGTGTCAACTGTGCAGCGTTGTAAATAATATAATGTCACGATACCCTCTTGTCATGTTTGATGATAATGCACTAACAGTAGGTAATCTAATTTACCTGCATATTCATTTGCTCGAATCTTTTTTCTCAAATATTTATCATAGAGTTCATCTAATGAAAACGGAATAGATAATATCTTATTTTTAAAGATTTATTTTATTTCGATAAAAAGGAAAAAAAAGGTAATATCATTTGAAATTACGTTTCAGCAGTTGCTTGTTATTTGCCTCGCATAGCATGGAATGATCGACGGTCTGGATACGATCTTAGTAAATCTCGACTAAAAATCTTCAGTTCCCTATCATCATCATCATAATCGTCATCGTCATCATCGTTGTAGTAAACAATATTTGGTTCCAATAAATCGTGAAATCGGCTTGTTATTAAAGATGATTTTGGATATAATACCGTTTCGACTTGATAAATATCATCGTTTCCGTATGGATAACAGTTGAGTAAAGGTGATAAGAAGGAAATTATTGAAATGATACCCAAGAGAAATAATTGCAACGAACAAAAAAGATTCATATCGATTTAAGCTTCAGATTGATAAAGTAAAATAAAACAAAGGAAAATAAATGCTTAGAAGATGATTTATTAAATTCAATAAACTATTATCTTAATATTCTATCTTGCGTGTCTCTATGTGGGTATAGAGACTTTTTTCTCTATTTCTTTCTTTTTTTTTCTATTATTTCTCGATGTTAATGAAGAAGAAGAAGGAAAAAGATAGATACAGAAAGATAGTGATCTTTGATAGGAATATTCAGCGGTCTTAATGATGACGAATCTATGCGTCATCAAATTTGTCCTCGTTCATCTGAAATGGAATGTTGCTGTAAGGCTCATTCGTAATGGCATTTTCTTCTAGTTGAACATGCACACATTATCAATGAGATTGACAAATAAAGAAAGATGATTATTTCTATTTGATTCTTAATACCTAAAAAGATCAAAAAGTAGGACTATAGCATGTTACACTATTTCTTGTGCTTCTTTTTCTGCCCTGAAAAGAGAAACAATTAATACTAGACAGACTCTACATAATTGCAAACTAGTTTACTCAAGAATAAATTTCTACGTTTCATCGTTTCTTTTTTTCTGACTAATATTTCTTGTTCTTATTAATTTTGAATAAGTAAACCGCGCAATATGCCAATCTCATATTGTTGAAGATTGAAAGATAATTAATTAGATTTGTTTTATTCTTGAAAATTTGAGAACAATAGATGGAATTTCATGTCGGACTGTTTATGTCAGATTAACAATAAATCTAAGTAATAAAGCGCTTATCGTCAAAAGAAAAAGGAGAACTTGACAAATATTTTATTCTTACTCAAATAAATGACAAATTCATTTTCACTGGGTAGATATATACGATGAATGTTTTTTTTCACTCGTAGGAAATCTCGAAAGAGAATCCTTTTTCATATAGGAATTTGTCCCTCTAAAGCATCATTTACATTTACGTAGTTTCTCCAAGAAAAATACTGATGAATGATATTCTTTCATGAACTATAAATATACATACTTCTTACAGTGAACCATGAAAAAGAAGTACAAAACTAATTCAGTTAATGAGTAGGCTGTGTCAAATCTTTTACTTATAACAAATATAATGCAGGTTATTTTACTGTTTTTATGCAAAAGAATGAGTATTTGTCATTGCTACTCATTGTAAAAAGTGGTACATCTGACAAAGTAAAACCTCAAAACTACGAATTGATTATTGAAATCATGAATAATGTGTGTTTATTCGACATATTTCGAGCCTAAAGACTCAATTTAATGGTTTTACCGATACAAAAACAAGTAAATTATATTATTTTATTTCAAAGATAAAATAATAACACGGCGTCGTGTCATTGAATATGAATTAGTCTTTGATCTTATGTTCTCATTTTGATTGACTTTTTGAAAACGAATGCTTGATTATGATGAATATTTGCCAATGATTTTGTATGATAAGCTCCAAAAGAAATTTGGGATTAGTCATGTTCTTAAGTAATTTACTAAGTATTCAAT
>ERZ778019.1317-NODE-1317-length-34892-cov-12.971984_pt1 | contig 34892 bp, 42 predicted proteins | sample MGYA00375749_ERZ778019 | MGnify/ENA primary metagenome ERZ778019 (study PRJEB29350, sample SAMN05389821) | bioreactor metagenome | isolation source: Ammonium sulfate bioreactor | place: South Africa: University of Cape Town | collected 2014-03-17 ... | reverse complement strand
TATGTATACAGCGAGATTTTTATTTTAATTCTCGACAAAACAGAAAAAAAAGAAAGAAACCGAAACGTTTGTTTGGTAAAAATATAATTCAATAGAGATTTTCATTCGACAAAAAAGATTAATCCGTTTCCAGAGTATTTAAATCAGAAGTTGATATCGATGTTTGTTCAGATTGGGCTAAGTATCTTCGCAATTCGTTGATTTTTGTTGTTTGATTTGTAACAAAATAATTTAATACATTGGATTTTATCATCTGCTCAAGTGTTTCGTATTGTGTTTCGGGTTCGAAATTGTCCAATTTCAATACTTCTTTCATTATCAGTAACATTGTATCTTCGGAATCCCTTTATAATTAAATATGAAATTCAAATGAAATCATCGAATAAGTACGTCTATTTACCAGTATGTAGTATGACTAGCAAATGCAAATAAATATTCATTAATAACTTCAATTGGACGATGCTGAAGAACATAATCAATGCGTCGTCCTTGATTCAATCGACCAATTGTACAATTATTCCATTCAGTAACTTGAGTTTCTTAAACAAAAAAGTGAATTCTCAAATAAATAATTCAATGATAAAAACCTTCAGTATCATTTGCATGTTCAAGTTCTAATCTAGTTTCTTCGATAGTTGGACTAACAATTTCGGTTGTTGTTGATGCTATTACAACTGCTGCATTCGGACTTCTATAGAATTTATGAATGGAAAAAACAAAATCAATTGAATTTTTCTACCGATAAGATGCAACGTAATCTGTGATTGATATCATTGTATTTCTGAATGTATCGATCATTTTTTGTTTTAAATCAGTTGCTTTCGAAAGTCCATCGATAAGTTCGAGATGAACACGTTTTCGTCCTTTATGATGCGGTAATAAAACCGGTGAAACCGTCCAATTTGGATCGATTAATGGTTCGAGTCGATAGGCAACTGGATCGTACTAAATCCATAGATGATTTCAAATTTTATCTCTCGAATAAAAACAAAAAAAAATCTTCGTACTGGATGGAAAATATTCAGCAAACCTAAACATGTCGGCAATGCATAATCATTTGCTAAGGATGTTATTCCACGAATAGTTAAAAACATTGCAATCGGAGATCCTGAGAAAGATATTTACGTAGAATAAATTATGAATAGAAAAATCAATGATTGATTACCCAAAGCAAAGAAATAGGCGATAGGAAATGTTAGTTTTTCGTATTGAATTGACACTTGTCCAGTGCCTGATACGCAAGTATTTTGCTTCGATTGACTAAGATTTTCAGAACAAAATCATATTTTTGTCGATCGTACACAAAAAAATCTTCTTTACCTATTTTCTATTTGAAAATGAAAGAAAAATGATTTCAAATTCTGAAGATTTTATTTCTGAATTTTACCTTGTTCGTTCACGAGAGCTTCTTGTGCATCTGCAGGCGTTTGGTTAACCAAAATGTCATAGAGTATAACAGATCCGAGACTATGTCCAATCACAGAAACTCTGCCAGTAAACGACGGATTACGCGTGAGAAATATATCATACAGACGGTTCATTTCACGGATACAACGCGAAATGATTTTCTAATTTTTACGAAAAACAATAATAGACAGAATTTAAAATCGATTGAATTTCTACTTGGCAATAAACTGGACTTGTATAGAATAAAATATCCGACAAAGTATTATTGATAAATGTTCGAAGTTTAGCCACACTCGGCAATGTCAAATGGGACAATTGTTCATCAACACCCGTTGCCTTTGATTGAAAAAAAAACAATAAAAACTCGCTTTTTCGAGCGCAGATTCTTACTTCCATATGAAGATCACCGTGCCAATAGACAGGCAAGAATTCCTTTTATTAAGCAAAACAAAAAAAAACCGAGATTAATCCGGGAAATTTAAGAAAAAAACACAATGATACGTACAACACGATGAACTTCACCGTTTTCGAGATAAGTTTTGAAATGACTTTGAAGAATAGTTCGACTTGTCTCACGGAAATCTTCGACACATTCGACCAATGGCCGAAAATGTGTATCATCTCGGCATCCTTCACCAATGCCGTGCACAACAAAAAACAGATGTTGAACTGGCTTTTTATCACCGAAACGAATTTCTTCAAAGAACATTTCTGGAAGACCACGTTTTACTGTTAAAGTTTCATACTGAAAGAGCATAAAATTAATTTCCAACATAGAAAACTCATTGTCTTATTACGGAAAAATTCGACCAATGTGTTATTTCAGCGTCAATAGCTTGTACAGTTATCAAAACAGGACTATGAAATATGAGAATTTCTTTTCCATCATTCATCGAATGTTTTTGATGCCATGTTTGTTTTCGACATGTTTCTTCGTATAAAGTCTAGCAAAACAACGATGTGCAATGAAAATTTCGAAATGAATTGAACTACTTCGAGTATATCATTCATTTTTTCATCATATGGAATAAATCGATTTTCACTTTCGGGTAAATAGAACCATTTCGATCGACGAACTTCATTAGATGCCTCTTCCCAGTAGACGGGAGTTCGTTGACGGTTATGAAGATTAACATCATAACGATTTCCGTTCGTTGCAATGATTTCGGTATCTAAATAATTCTCTTGAATCGAATCGATATTCTTTTTTCTTCTACTGACTGTTTGCATAAGCTTCATCAAGTTGTTGGGCGTCGACAAGAGAAAATGGAATCCAAATTAAACGTCCCTGGACTTGTTTCGAATAGAACCAGTATGGTTCAATAGGTGCATAGGTATATTTCACAGATTTGAACGTAGGAATCTACAGAAACTAGTGGATAGACTTTTTTTTGAAAAGTTTCATTTAAAAAATCATACAGATAATGATGTATGCGTGACATTGAAATCGCCAACGTTTCTTCCAATTTCACTTTGATTACTATCAGTAGGCAGCGATCCGGATGAAAACGATGTTCTCAGACTCGGTCTTCGATCAAGTGATTGACTTTGCTAGATGAAGAAGAAGACGAGAATATGTTTTTAAGAAACAAATTGTAAGATTAACAAACAGGCACATTCAGTGGTACACTAGATGTATTGGTCAACCAATTTTGACTACGACTTCTGTTCATTATCTGAAATGAAAGATAAGATTTATTCGTTTGAGTCATTTGATTCTGCTATTGAGGAAATCTCTGATCTCTACTAAAGATTTTCGATTGAAGAAAAAAACGAAAATGAATTGAATTATTTCTAAAACCCGGATTTTCTATTTTTTTAATGATAAATAATCATTTTACCGATGAACAAAATCTGATTATATGAAAGGATATTTTTTTTTCTTAAAAAAAACAAACGAAACGCCAAAGAATATATCGTAACATATACACCGAACTTTAGCAATAAAATAACAAAAAAAACTGTATGAGCGTGTGTCTATTCAACTGGAAGATCGTGAAGTTCACTCGAAGCTTTTTGAGTTTTGTTTAGAATCTGTTTGTATTGTTGCAAATTTTCATCCATCATCAAAGTCTAGAAAACAAAACAACAGTAAACTTTATAATCAATCGAATAGTTTCTCATTTATTACAAATGCCGCATAATCTTGAAGAAAACTACTTAATTCCTGTGTGAATTCAGCATGTTGTGTCTAAAGAAAACAAAAAAATTCAAATTTCAAATCAATCAATCTTTTCGAGTTTACTTTATTTTCATTATGAGCAGTTAATAATTTGTTTAAATGAGTAAATAATTTCGGTATTTCTATTTTTGAAAACAAAATAAAACGCTTTTTCGAATTCGAATTTCGTTTTGCGTACCTTTAAAATGTTCGCCATCGAGTACGCGTGCTAATGTTTCGATTTCCGAAAGACTCTGCGTTATTTCACGAATACGTTCTTCATCTAAACGAAGATATTTATATATATATATACATTCGAAATCAATCATCAAAATATTCACCGGCAAGAATAAGTTCCAATTTCGTCGATCGATCAGCTAACAGACGACGTTGAAAATCAGAACTTGTCAAATAGTTAATGGCATCAGCTAAAATCGAAAAGTCGATTACTGATCGGTAATCAAGTGTGTCAAAAATAACGTGAATTCACCTTTATTTAAAACATTTTTCGCCGTAGTACTATTAGTTGCATGGCGAAGCACTTGTTCGTTTAGCTCGTGAATAGTTTCGTTGACCTACGAAATATTCTTACGACTTAAAACAAACTACGATCAAACAAAATAAATTGTTTTTACGCGTTTCTTTTCGAATTTATCCGAATCGCCGAGAAAATTCTCGAGCCGTTTAAGTCGCCATTCTAAATTGTTTATTCGGTCGATATCTATACGAAAAATAATCGTTCAATTGCAGATTTCAACGATTATCTACCTGATATTGTTGTTGACATTGTTGTTAATCAAAGATATGCTTGTCTAAACCAATCCAAGTCGATCTTCTGACTAGTTCGATCGTTTTTTTCTCTTTTACGTACGACATGTGTTTGCATGAAACTGCATTAGTCATTTAAATGATTTTCATTGGTTGCAAAGAAATTCGTCGGCGTGGAGGTCACATAAACGTTGGTGGGGGATCAAACTACGACGAACACATTCTTTTACTTAACAAATTTACTAACGGTCGTTCAGTTTTAGTTTTTGTGTTTCAAATGGTGAACAGATTTCTTTCGAACTCTTTGCTTTGTTAAATACAACGTTTCGTCTTGTTATTTTCTAGGCTTTCGTTAAAGTTGTTAAAAATAAAGCTTATTTTAAACGATATCAAGTGAAATCGAAACGTCGTCGACGTAAGTGATTGCATTTTCAATTCAATCTCAACCAACTATTGAATAGGATCTTTTTCAAGAGGGTAAAACTGATTTTTATGCTCGTCATGCACTTATACATCAAGATAAAAATAAATATAACACACCCAAATATCGTCTTATTGTTCGTGTAACAAACAAAGATATTATTTGCCAAGTAAACATTTTATTGTTTTGTTTTTTTGATAAATAATTTTAAATAATAGATTGCTTATGCACGTATTGAAGGTGATTATATTGTCTCATCGGCTTACGCGCATGAATTGCCACGTTATGGCGTTAAACTCGGTTTAACAAACTATGCCGCTGCTTACTGTACCGGTTTACTCTTAGCTCGACGAACATTACAAAAATATAAACTCGATAGTATATACAAAGGTACAACAGAGATAACCGGTGATGAATTCGCGAATGAACCAGTTGAAGGTGAAAAACAACCGTTCCGTTGCCATCTCGATATTGGTCTAGCACGTACGACAACTGGTGCGAAGATTTTCGGAGCATTGAAAGGTGCTGTCGATGGTGGACTTGATATTCCACACAGGTAAATAAACAACAGAGAGTGAGAGAAAAAACACGAATAAATAAGTAGCAAAACATGATGAGATGTAAGTTCATCGGATCAAGATGAAGAGTTCCGCTACAACGGACTATTTCGCCCCTTTCTGATTTTGCTCTTATAATTTTATTGGCAACATAATGCAAAACGTGATGAGATGTAAGTTCATCGGACAAAAATGAAGAGTTCCGCTACAACGGACTATTTCGCCCCTTTCTGATTTTGCATTTGTTATATATTTATTATGTTTTTTTTTGTGTAAAACATGATGAGATGTAAGTTCATCGGATCAAGATGAAGAGTTCCGCTATAACGGACTATTTCGCCCCTTTCTGATTTTACACAAAATCTTATTATATTTTTTGTCTTTAAAACGTGCAAATGATGAATATCTTTATTTTCTTTTCTGTCATCTCTTCTGATTTTGATATGACGATTTTCATTTCTGATGCACATATTGTTCTTTTCAAATAATTAATTTCGATTATTTCGTTTCTAGTACTCGTCGTTTTCCCGGTTACAGTAGTGAATCGAAAAAATTCAATGCTGATATTCATCGTCAACATATCTTTGGTTTACATGTTGCTAATTACATGACATCACTCAAAGAGGAAGATCCCGATCTTTATGCGAAACAATTCTCTCGTTTTGTCAAAGCTGGAATTCAGCCAACATCGGTAATAAAAAAATTTCTTCTGTATATTCTATGATTGATATTTGTTTTTAGTTCGAAGCTTTATATAAAGCTGCTCATGCTGCTATTCGTAAAGATCCATCGCCATCGCCGAAGAAACAACAAAAACCGGATGCACCGAAACCAAAACGGTATTTTTTTTCGTTTTCTTATTTGAATTCCTCACTGAATTGTTCGTTTTCTAGTTGGAATAAATCTCCACTCGCTCGTTCATCACGTCGAAATCGTGTTCAACAACGTAAAACTGCTTTTCTTCAATCATTACAAGCTGCCAATGCAGAATGAATCTCTTGTTAAACAATAGGATATTTAATTTTTAAAAAAAAAAGCTAACAAACAAACACAATTGTTATTATTTTGTTTTCTCTTCATATCTTTTTTTCTTGTCATATGATCAATAGACAATTAAAAACAAAGAAGATAAATAAACAGTAAACATAGTGATGAATAGTTTTTTCTGTTTTATATCTCATCATACATCAATAAATTTAAGTGCAAGTATTTATTTGCAATTGTTTTAAATCATCCTTGAAAGATTGAATATTAAACTATGTCAATTAATCTACAATCAAATATTATTCAGCCTTCAATTGTCAACATTCGAAATACTTTAGAATTTCAATTCAATCAATTGCCCATATGAATATTCTTGATTTGGGTTTACTGTCTCGCTTTTTTTTTGTATCATTTCCATTAACCTTATGAACTGAGACGTGCAGACAGAAGCTTTTAACGTCCCTTGACAAATATCGTAGTGCGTTTTTTTTTCCAATTTATTGGTTTATTGATTGCAGCAAACAACAACAACAAAAAATACGTCAGACAAAACAATAGTTATTGAGAAAAGGAACGAGAGAAAATAATCAGACTGTTTATTTATTACCGAACCAAAATGATTCAACTAGATTTTTGATTTGTGCAGCATAACTCTAAACAAAACAAGAATAAGATTAATACGAAGATGATTTTTTCTGATTCTTATACTTTTGATGGTGTAATTGGTTTTGGTGGTTGAGGATGAGCATCGAGACATTTTTGATAGCGTAACTAATCGAATAGGAAAAAGAAACTCGAACTGTTCTCTTCTTTTTTTTGTTTCGTTCAACTTACTTTACAAGCTGCTTCAATATCTTTGCATAGTTGAACGCATGATGATTGGCAATAGAAAACATGACATTTAAAAGAATTATCTGCACAATGAATAATAAAGCCACAATAACTAAAAGAATACAAATCAATATTTATTTGATGAATAATGATTCAATCTACTTTGTATCTTGTCCAATGCCGAGAAATGAAAGATATCGAATACGACAATCAAGTAATAGATCTTTTGATTCCTAGAATAAATACAAAATCCGTTAGTTTTATTGAAAAAATAAAGAACAAATGTTTAGTAAATATACATCATCTGAATAGACAATAATAGATGTTGGCGAAATATGCATTTCAATTGGCAACCAACGATTTTCGGGTACTGTTTTGACGAGTTTTTCAATCGCTGGTCGTAGAATATCCATTCCGCCTGCTTTTTCGACATATATACAACCCAAATATTTGCATGACATATTCTTTTTTTGTTCTTCCATAGGTGTTGGAAATGAAACTGAAGAATATATTAATTAAAAATAAATAAGAAGCGAAAAAATAAATGATTATTTACTATTTTTCATGTCGGTTTCAATTGATTCAGGAAATGATGTTGGTCTACAATATTCAACCGAAAGAAACAAATACTCGCTCGCAATATTAATCAAATAGAAATTTACCGTTTTTGTGCGACTAAACTTTCATTTGAATTTTCTGTTGTTGTTGTTGTTGTTGTTGTTGTTGTTGTTGGATTTAATAAGCCACGTTCGATCATTAAATTTCGACATATATCATGCAGTGTATTTGCTATCACTCGAGCAGATGTATTTTCACATCGAAATACATGACATTTATATACATTTGTCGTTCGATCTTTGGCAACATAAGCAAAATCTCTGAAAACAAGAAATCATTCGATTGGAAACTTGTTTTTTCATGATGAAATCGATATGATACCTTGAATTTTCTCTTCCAACACCCCAAATACGAATCGAGGGTATCGATTGTTTATGTATGATTGTCATTTCAATTGGATCAATTAAAAGTATATCACGATTATTAATATCCATGTAGAGATCTTTGCCATCGCCCCATCGACAAATCGAATCATTGATTCCATTTGTTAGTTCATAAATGCAACGATTTACTGATCGACTACTTTTATCATTTGTTAAATCGTCTTCAGTCATATTCGTCCAACCAAGTGAACACACATAGAACCGATGTTGATTCTGTTGAGAATCAATTGTCTTTAAAAAAAAAAAAGAACAAGTTTTTTTTTTTGTTTTATGAAATTCATTTTTGGTTTCTGTTTACTCGAATTGAATTATCTGATTCACTTGTATATAAAAGAGAATTATTTTCAAAACAGGTTTCGTTTGTTGACGAGCAAGACGAGAGCGTTAACGAAGGCGAGTTGACCATCGACTCAGGTCGATCTCGTGTCACTGTGCCCGTTTGTTTATGCCAATAATACACACCTTGCTCATCTAAAATGGATATTTTTATGTTTCTTGGGAAATACAAAACTTCGACGAACTGACTCACCGTCGAAACGTTCCCAACCTAATGGAAGATTGAAATCATCATCATCATTCTAGAGAAGAAGAAATAAAAATATTTTTTCTATTAATAATCAATCAAAATACGAACTATTAATGTTCGTTCCATTGATATTTGTATGCCACTATCAGTTGAATCTGTTGGTGAAGAAATATTTTCCGGAAAAATTGAATTTCTATTTGATAATAATGAACTATATTTGTGTTTATTATTTCGAACCAAACAGAATTACTTACGATTTAAATTGACATGCATCAGCTAGATCGACTAGAAAGACAAACAAGAAAAAAATGTATCATTATCGAGAAATATTATTAGGAAAATTTCGCTTTTTTTTTGCTCTCCTATTACCAAACTTATCGAATAGAATATTTTCATGAAGAGTCCACGAAATCTTCTGACGATTGGGAGTTTTCCAATAATTTAAATGCCGTTGATATTTCAAACGATAATTATTTCCTGATCTGTCAAAAGTACGATTTGACTTCATATATACATCACTGCTAATCATGATCTGCTATTTGTTACACTTAGATCAATGCTTTTTTTATTCCGATCAGGAAATAGATGAAAACGCCTAATAATCATCGAATGTTCTTTCTTTTTTTCCTTGGTTTCTCTCTCTCTCTTTCTCTCGGGTTCTCTACTGAAAAAATAGAATCAGAGAAAGAGAAAGAAAGAAAAAAAAGGGAAATCAGAGCTACAAAATAATCTTTTTTTCTGCTTTCTTCGCTCTATATGTAACAATAATTTACGATTATTAAGAAGTCAGTATCTTTTCATCATATTGAAGAGTTCAAATTAGCATATCAGTAATAGAAACATCATGAGCGAGAAGAGAGAAAAGAGCATGAACAAAACTCGATATATTTATATATTATAAATCAACTTTCTTCTCTTTCTCTCTCTCTAAATTTACATAAAGAAAACGAAAGCAATGATGCGCGAGTGGCTGAAAGAGTTGATTGAAAAATCTAGGCTTTTTGCTAAACAGAGAATTAATCAGTATCAAACGAGATGAAGGAACAAAATATATTTCTTATTTGATTAGTCTATAGAAAATAACAACAACAACATCATCAATAAAAAGAAGAAATACTAACGAACTAATCAAGTGTTCTCTTCTTTCGAAGATGTTCTCGGCAAATCTAAACTTAGCTTTCTCTCTCTCTCAATATGCAGATGATCGAAAGAGCACTATATATTTGATCATACACACACACACATCGTCAACAAAAAATTTTCCTTTTTTTTTCTCTAGTTCATGATGCCAAATATACTTGGAATAATCCTTAGAGAATTTTCTGCTAATACTCATCATGATCAATCTTAACTGGAGAATCAACATGCAATTATTGTGAATTTACTCGAATAAAAAAAGAGAAAGAAAGACTAAATTGACTTACTTTTTCAATCGATAGAGTTTGCATTTTTGTGCTCGAATGAATGATGACAAAAGATCTAACCAACGGATGGCTGATTCGTTGTGAGGGAGCCACAGATGATGTTAATCATCGAATAGAATCTAGCGCTAAGAAAATTCTTGGAAAACGAAAAAATTGATTTATCTAAATTTTCAAATTCTTTTCAAATGTCTCGTCGAACGCCATCGATTGCGGATCTTAATATCCGATCTGAACAACCGATAAAACGTTTTAAAACATCTCCAACAGGTTCTTCCTATCGAAATATATTCGAACAATTTAACGATGTCCTACCTCTCCCTTCAACGTCTGTAACAAATACGGCTACTCAATCTTTAATTTCGAAAACTTCTCTATTTAAACTCTCATCTCAACAATCATCATCATCAACGACATCTTCGTCGGTTGCTCGATCGATTATGGCAAAGAAAAAATTAACTAAAGATAATAATGAATTATGGTCAAATCTTTTTCAACCAAAAAAACGTCAAGATCTCATTCTTCATCCGAAGAAAATTAAAGAACTAGAAGAAATCCTACAACGATCTTGTCAAATAACAAAAACCAACAAGGTAAAAAGAGAGCAAAGTTTATTTTTAAATAATAATCATAATATTTATTCTAATCAGCGACCATCAAAATTGATACTTATTTCTGGTCCATCCGGTTCCGGCAAATCGACATGTTTACGAATATTAGCTGCTTCATTGAATATTAATATTATCGAATGGGAAACTCGAACAACATCGAATTTAACAAGTACTGTACTCGATGATCAACGAGGTAGATTCTTCTTTCTGTTTTTTTTTCTTATGTTGATTGAAATTATCCTTTCGAAGATGATCGTCAATGGATCGAATCTCAAAAACGTTCATTTCGTACATTTCTCTTTCAAACAACTCGATATTTATCATCGTCTACAAGTAATGGTTTGATATTCGATGATGATGATGATCATACAAAAAATTCTCCATCACCACCACCACCACCATCATCAACATTCAATAAACAAATTGTTTTAATTGAAGTAAGTTGCTAAATAGTTTATTTAGTAGAAAAAAAAAGAGAAAATTAAGAACAAAAGTTTATTGTTTTAACGAATTAATTAAGCGTCTGTTGTTCCCGTATTAGTTGTTGAACGGAAATTAATTGTTGCTAGTGGACTTGCAATCGAGCCTGGCAGTTCAGGCATAGGATCTTTTCGAACAATTCGTAGTAGAGCTGCAAGTAGAACTCCAACCAAAAGTCCTACTAATACTCCGACAACAACAGCTAATGCTTGTGAACCAGCTGTATACGATAGATTAACAATTTGTTGTGCAGCTGTATGAGATGATGTGAATTGTTTCGATGCTTGTAAAGAATTTGCTACAGCTCGAAATTCGATTTGGGAACGATCACGGAGTTCAATATGAAAAGTAAATTGATTGTTGTTAATAGCTTCTTCGAGAGTAGTTCGTGCTTGTGCAGCTGTTGGTTCTCGATCGTCGAAACCTGATGCTGATTCGGGTTTTGGTGTTTGACCGAGAAGTGTAAAAAAGACTGTGACATTATTGCCTAATGCCTCATGATCGATTTCTAAATTTGTTAAACGTGAATAACGAATTTGCATTCGATTGACTAATTGATAATGTAAATCACGTTCAAATTGTCGTCGATCTAAATGATTATCATCAATAATATCCTCTCGATTAATCGTAAGCTTGAAAAATAAATGTAAATAATCGAAATCCTTCGAACGATAACATGTACTAATATCGAAACGATTGATTGTACTATCGTGTGCCATTTCATAGAATTCATATTCAATATCTTCAAAATGATTATTTCGAGAAAGTTTTAAATATAAACTTGCAGGATAATCGTAGGGTCGCGTTCGATTGAATCGCGATCCACTTGAGGGTGCACGTTTTGACCAAGCATATTCGATATTTGTAAATGACCATGTTTCACCTGTTGGTGCGCCTGTATCAGGATCAATGACATCAGGAAAATTAGCTTTTGTTGTTGTAAATACTGCACATTCCATTGAACCCGTACGACAAGCTAAAAGAAACACAACCGTTTCTTTTTTTTATTAGAAAATTAAATTCAAATCAAATTACATCGAGATCCTTTGACTTCCCAAGCATTTTCCGGTGGATTGAGAATGAACATATCTTCATGTTTAAGAAAAAATCCAATAGGATCATGAAATGGATCGACATCTTTATATCCTACACCACGTTTGATTTGACATGTACCAAGACGACGATCGATAACATAGGTTAAATTATCAGCATAATCATGTATAACTGATTCGAAATCTTCGGCACCAACTGGTAGATAATCGTAACGTATTCGACCGGTTAACTCATTTGTACCTCGTTGATAGAATAAATGAATACGTTGCCATTGAGAACTACGTGATGTTGACGCTTCAATACGAACATCGAAACGATCTGGCCAACCAACATGGACATTTCTCAATGAAACTAATTGACTTTTTGGTACATCTTTACAAGCAACTCCTTTCAATGGTGTAATTTGATAAAATGATTTAATTAAACTTGGACGAAAGAAAAGTACATTTAAAACAGCATTTGTTCGATTCAATTGAACACTATGATCGTCAACAACAGATGCATTAATGACTGCTTGAATAGGAATTGAATTACTATTAACAATACCATTGGGCATACTAACTCCTCGTTGAGCAAATGACCAAACAACTTTTTCAGTTCGTTTCAATTCAGGACTAACATGACAACTTTCCCATGTATCAACAGGTATTCCACGTATTGTACTTTGACCACGATACGTAATAGGTACTGGTCGAGCTGGATCGTCACTTGAAAATAAGAGAAATTCATTTAGACGACGTATATGCCATGTCTCATTTCCGAGATCAATCGCCGATCGACCATCTTCACAAACAAACAAACAAACAAATCCTTTATCAAAAAATAAAACCAAAAATCTCACTTGTCGGATCATTTTGAGGTATTTCCCTTGCGTGACAACTCTCACCATTGAACAAATAAATCGATTCTCTCAATTGACTGTAATCATAAAATCGACTATCATAAGTTCCATTTCGATTGTCAATAGCAGTCAAACGATTATTATCGTAATCGTAAACATAATGTGAGAGAATTAATTCATGTGAAACAATCGTAGTCAGCTCATAATGTGTTCTTATCGTTTCGATACCGAATTCAGCTTGACTACTGAAGGGTAGAATGGGTGGTAGCGGTTGTGCTGTTGAAGGTGCTGGTGTTGGAGTAGGACTTATTGTGCAAACAGCTGGATCACCTGGCCACGAGGGTACAGGAGCCGTTGTTGTTGATTCGATTGAATATATCGAAATAAATAAAAGACATAAATAAACAATTATATATTCTTGTTGCATCGTTATTTGAAAACTAAACTAACTGTAATGTAACTGTAAAATAACAAACGAAAATGATAAGATAAGAGAATCTTTTTAGTCTTTGTATTCGTACGAAGATAAAGAGTTTAGGATGAGTAAATAATTTAATGAATTTCGTTTTAGGATATACCAAATGGTTTCTATTCGGATGTAACAACATTCCATTCGACTCTAAGGTTAATCAAATCGACAAATCCAATCATATTGAACTATTTCTACTTTTTTTATTAAATAGAGAATTGAAACGTGTGGCTCATCATCCTATTGTATTTATTATTACAGATAATAGTTCATTATCAGCATTAAATAATCCACAATTATTATTTTCCTTATCAATTGTTGATGAATTACAAATTGAACAGATCAATTTCAATGCTATTGCAGCAACGTATATGAAAAAAGCTTTAGAAAGCATTATACAACATGCATCATTATTAGTAAATATCGATAAGATTATTTGTTTTCTATAAATCGTAAAAATAATTATTTCTCGTAGAAATTAAAACCACCTTCACGTGATTGTATTACGGATATTATTCAAACAGCAAATGGTGATCTTCGTTTAGCTATAAATACATTGCAATTTACAAGTACAAAAAGTTGTTGATAAATACGACCTCGTATATTTTCGTTGTGTTTTTTTTATTCAAGGTAATAATGCAGTTAAACCTTCGACAACAACTGTTCTTCCCAAAGATCAATCTCTATCGTTATTCCAAGGACTCGGTCGAATTTTGTATAAAAAAGGTTCGAAAATTTTCTGTTTTCACTCATTATTTCATCACTGATTCTCGATTGTTCATAGATTCCGATGAAAATTCAACGAACGAATATAAAAATCAACCTGAAGTAAAAAGAAAACTTATTCTCATCGTCATTCAATTTTTAATTTTCCATAGCATATTATTGACCAATGTCATATATCAGCACCAACATTTATCGGTTTTCTATTCGAGAATTATATTGATTTCTATTCTTCGATTGATGATGCTGCACAATTATGTGATTATTTTAGTCTAACAGAATGTGTTCTCAATGAATGGGAGGTAGAAAATCGTATTGATTTCATTGATGGTTTATTTTTTCATGAATCGTGTAGACACGTTTGCAACTGTTATCGATAGCATCGAGTATCAGCTGTCGAGCTGTACGTTTATGTAATTCAATGCCGATAAATCGAGGCTTCAAACCGATGCGTAAACCGCAGGATACTGATATGAAAACAAAAGTTGAACCTTTTGTTATTGCTGTCGAACAAATTCGACTTCTTGTTTTTTTTTAGGCACAAAAAAATCGAACACTATTATCAGCGAATAAATTATGTATAGAACTCTATTAATTCACAGACTTGATCAATTGTAAATTTCTTTAGATTACGGTTGTTCAGACGAAGAATATTTTACTACTGTTTTACCATATCAAGCATGTTTACTCAAAATAACACGTTCAACAACAACGACAAGTAATTATTGCAATAGAATAAACGAATTCTTTTATCGGTTTATTTCAGATGCAACAAACCGTTCAATTCTTGATATTGGTTTCATTGATAGATATTCAAAAAAATGGTACGTAAACAAACATTAATATCAAGCGTTGACTACTAACGAGTTATTATTAAAAGACATATCGCATTGTTTCATCAGTAGACATGCCAACAAAATCTCGACTATTGATGACAATATTATTGATTATTCTAACAGTTTTTTTATCTATAAACCACAGAGAACAAAATTATTGTAGACAGATTTTGTTTTTTCTTTCTCCGTATTATCTTAATTCTAAAAGATCGGTTACTTTAACCAAATGTACTAACGCAAATATTTCTTTAGTTAATCAATAATATCATTCAAAACCTTTCTTTTTATCAGCTATCATCTGTTTAATAAGATTCTAAAAATAACCTTGAACTTATCGCAGAAAACTAGACTTGACATGAAAAACAACAAGTATCCAATGTTCTCATTAAACAAATCAAATCCTTAATTATGTTGATATATATCATTAATCAAAACATTAATCTATGTTCTTTTTTTAGGCACGATATGAATTCAATGGTGACGGAAAAGAATAGTTCAATTGCCTTTTTAACAGATAATACAAATCAAATCGATGAATCACAATACAATTTTTCATTAATTCATGCAACAACAACAACAACAATAAAATTAAATCAATTAGAATACGATGATAATGTCGATATAGATGAAGATATTTAGTTTTGGATATCGATTCATTTACAATTATGTCTATTTTTTTCTTTGTTGATGTGTATATTCTTTTCTTCTTTTAAACAAAAAACAAACTTGTACAAATTTGAATTTTGCTAAAATATAGAGAACTTAAAACAGCAATGAAGCAGATAAACAAGTAGATGAAAATAGAGATAATATGTCGGAATAGATAAAAAGCAAAAAAATGTTGAAAAACAAGAAGAAGAAGACGAAGACGAAGAAGAAGAAGAAGAAGAAAAAGAAATGCCAAAGAATTTTGTTTCTTTTGAAAGGTATAATCAAGGTTATGTATATGTATATGTATATATATAATATAAACGAGCAAATTGCGAAGGAACGGTTGACGGAATTAGGAAAGAACACAAAAAGGAACTCTGTGAAGACTTATTCTATTGTCTTTGGAAAAAAATGTCATTTGTTGAATAATACGGAATATTTAACAATGATGGAAATGTATTATTGCCATAGACGAGTTTGTTTTGCATTTGTCGGGTCGAAAAACAACTCATTTCTTCCGGTATTTGCCGCCGTAGCCGCGGCGGCTGCGGCTGCTGCAGCTGTTGTTGTTGTATAGATGATTGGTTCTTGTTGTTCGATTAGATTACGATTGATTGTCTGTTGTGATTGTGTTTGTTGTTGACCAGTCAGTATAATTGAATTTGGACTATTAGTTAACATAATTGTTTGAGCTGTACCTATATTTGCTGTTTGACAATCACGACTGATAATACTAAAATAAACAAATGAATTTGTGTGTGTTTTTGTTTCTTTCTAAATTAAGAATATTTTTACTTGATTGGTATATTAGTTGTTGTATTGGTAGTGTTTGTATTTGTAACAACAGTAGCATTGGTTAATGATGCAAGAAAATTCGATGTTAATTGTGATGCAAGTGCACTGATATCAATTGTTGAAACACTCATATCCGGACCAACTTAAACAACAAAGTTGGTATATATTTCGAGAATAAATAGACATTTTACCTGTCATAATTCGACCGATATTGGCTGTTGGTTGTTGTTGTTGTTGTTGTTGTTGTTGTTGAGTTGTAAAACTGTTCATTGTCGTTTGTTGTTTTATCTAAAATAAAGACACGAAATCGAATATGTTCTTTTTGAAAATTTATTTTTACATTCGAATTGGCAATGTTAGTTCCATATTGATTACAATCAATAGTTTTCGGAATCGGATAGATGGGAATGTGATTTGATGTTGTTGTTGCCGTAGGTGGTGATGATACTGCTGCTGTTGTTGTTGTTGTTATCGGTGGTGTCATTTGTTTAGATTCATCGGATGATGATGTTAAAAATTGAAAATCCGGTAAAACTGTTGGAGTCGTATTATTGAGGAATGTCATTTCATGTCCATTGCTTGATGAACAATTCAGATTGCTATTAACAAGAAACTACAAAAAATAAACATCGATTTTCTTTATAATTCAAAAAGCAGAGATCATTCATTACGCTATTAACTGTATCAGCAAATATATGCTCCATATCATTAGTAAATGTGCTACTAATACCACTATCAGTCTGTTCGCCACTATTATCATCATGTTGATCCATAAACTCATGCTCTTCGGTGTGATTTGGTGTGTTCGATTGAGTTGGTTTGATTTTCTTATTTAAAATCTATTCAAAAACAACCAATAATCGATGTTTATTATTCACGTTTGTGACTTACATCGATTATATCGACATTTGTACATGATTCATGTGGTTCATTATAATCAGCATATTTTAATAAAACTTTATCCATACCAGATGAAGCATATTGAAATAATCGATCATTGCTATTAAATATAATCAAAGCGATTTCACACCCACATAAAACCGATAATTCATAAGCTTTTTTCATTAAACCAAATTTTCGTTTGGTAAATGTTACTTGACGAGTACGCTCGTCATTGATACGTGTAATATTGATTTTTTTTCGACCCATAATCTTCTTTGTTGTTGTTGTTGTTGTTGTACCACCGTTGTTAGCTGTAGATTTTGTTGTTGGCGATGTGCTGTTGTTGTGTAACATTACTTGAAATATTAGTTTTCGTGGCCTTTTTTCCGATTAATATTGGTACATAACCAATAATTGTTCAATACTTTTAAATAAAAATAAAAATGTTTTAAAGTTAATTCCATCGTTTTAATTAATGTTAATTTTATAGATATATTAGAAATCCTTGACATTTTCATCGAAGAAAAACTGTACATTTATCCTTGCCTTGAAGGCTACCTATTAAACAGATATTTTCCCTTTTTTTTGTTTCTCGACATGTTTCACAATGAAACAAGTCTGAAACAAGTGTATTATATAGAAGTTCAGGGATTCTGTCCGTTCTTCTCTTAATATTTTCTCGTTTTTTTTTATTTTTGGCTTAGTCATTATACAATTACTCTTGTTCCCGATTAGTATTAGTTTTCTGTTTCCAAATATATATACATATGCGTATATATATATATATTTGTGTGTACATATACTAATTAACAAGAACACGAGAAAAAAAATGCTCGTTTTGGTTACTTACCAGAATAGAATCTTTTTAGCACACAAATAAACGGTGATGCTACACACAAATCTGTCTTGTTGCCTTTTGCGCTTGGCGAACCAGAATCAGAAAGGCAGATGTCTTCTATATATACATATATCTTCGTCTCTTCTATATTTTTTTTCTTCTCTCTCCTTCTCTTTCTCTTTTTCTCTCTCGTTTTTCTTTTCTTCGTTGTGTACTATCCCAAATATCCGCTTTCTCTACGTACAAAGAGAAAGAAGAAAAGTATAACACTCATTGCTTTTTTACTGGTTGAAACCTCTCGAGGATAACTCGACATATAACAACGTAGGCGTTCGTACCATCAATATACAATATACGATCTATCTTCTAAGTTGATGTGCTGTCGTTCGATCATCATACATTGGAAACAGAGAAAAAAAAATGAGGCTAAGAAAGAAGAAAATGATGATAAACAGACGCATATACATTAGCATGTATGAAACAAAAAGAAATGAGCAAAGAAGAAAAAGAAGAAGAAAAGGGAGGCGCGATTGTAGAAATGAATTGTCTATGTATACTATTGAGTTGCTTTCTTTTCTCATCAACATCCATTTTCAAGTCAATTAGAAGCGAATATATTTGTATACGAAGATGAACTACTGATTCATTCTTTTGTATTATTTCTTTAGTCTATGTGATGAAACGTATGCGCATAGATATCAATCAAGCATTATGCCCATCATCAACAGTTGTTAGCCAATGACCTATATAATAAGTTACTGATGAGAAAAAATAGAAGTCTTCTTCGCATATGTATGATGACGATGACCTATTTAAAAAAAGGCAGGAGAAATAAAAACAAAATAATAATAATTAATAATTGAAATGTATGTTTTCTAATATGAAAATATCAATGAAAATTCTAAATTAATTATTAGATAAAAATGAAGTTGATATAATTACAAATATATTTTCGAAACAATAATGAAATAAATGCCTGTACTAGCCATTCAAGACATATACCATGTAAATACAGCTGTCGATCGTTTAAGATAAACAGTATTAGCAAAAAGAATTTTTTTTTGTTCTTTGTATATTTTGTTCCCTTCATTATTTTCCCATTTAGTCGAAATTAGCCGAAGAAAGAAATTGAAAATATTCATCGATTTAAAGATCAAAAGAGAGAATAGAATTTTGTTGCTTTTCTGCTTTATGATTATATCAAATGTTTTTTTCTCTTGAGGTTATTATGTACTCATAAATCATACCGAAAGAAATGTAAAATATGCGCTGGTCACGTAGAAAAAAAATATACAGTTAGGAAACAATGTTAGTTTGCTGACAGCCAGATTTTTATATAAACATTCTCAATGTTCTGTTGTTAATAGAAAATAAGCCTAAGTTTGGCACGTATTTTCTCATTTATTTTTGGGATATTTTCACTTTGCAAAGAGGATTCTTTCCGTAATTAACACTTATCAAGATCTAACGACATTATGGTTGCACTGTTTAAAAAAAACGACACTATGACATGTGTTATCATTGACATATGGCCTGTCAATTTCAAGACGAATACTTATATCAGATTTCATTTATGTAAGAAACTTAGATTAAATATGAACTCATCTTGATCGTGTTCAATGATATAGCCAGCTGGAGAATGTTTGGCATTAGATTGCACTAAAGTAGAATCAATAGAATTGACTCGTCTTATGTATATGTATTCATCACTAGTTGGTTTTTGTTTATATTTATTCGATAGAACTGACCAAATGAACTATGGATATCATTATGAGTATCTTAACGTATTGTTTAATGACTAAGAATATTATCCTTAACATATACAAAACAACAAATCCAAACAATCGATTAATTCTCTCTCTCTCTCTCTGTCTCAGTTTTTTTTAGTTTTCATTAGTAAAATAAATAAACGATTGAATATTTGAACGTATTCTTATGATCAACTACAATGATAGAAAATTTTTATTAAATCAAAATGAATGTAAGATTAAAAATAATTCATATCATTGTGTTTTAACGACCATAACCACTGCCCACTTCATAATTTTGAAATGCTGCCCATGATTTAATATCCGGACCTATAGATAAATAAATAAATGTGGATATATAAAGTGAACTAAAAGCGATTTTATTAGTCTTACAATAACGTGAACCAGTTAGCTTATTAATACTCGGTTCGCAACGTTCTTCATATTTTTCTGAAGCTTCTCGTTTTTGTTCTTCACATTTGGTTTTGCCTGGATGAAAGAATGTTCGTTTTAAGAAATTCTTTGCCATATCTTGATCTAAAATGAATATCAAAAATCAAAGAAAACAGCAATAATTATTTCTAAATAACTTACCAACATCGAAATCATCTGCAATTTGTTCAGGTCGAGCCGATGTTAACAAACAAAAAACAGCGAGAAAAAGCCAACAAACGAAAACTTGTTTCATATCTTATTTTATTATCAAGCTTGAAAACGAAAACGAAATAGACAAATGACGATATATCTACACATCGTTCTATATATAATCCATTGGTGAGTGATACGAGCATTAATTAAATTATCAAGTGCCTATTACTAGACACTCTGAAATCTTCGTGCTGAAAGCTAAAGAAAAATGGCACGTTTTGTACAGATGAATAAGGAGAGATCGATGGTGAGAGCATATGAGCTGTACGTTTTTTTCTTATTTGACATCAATAATTCTTGTCATTTATCAATTACAAAGAGAGAGAAAAAACAATCTAAGAATGCGTATATTTCCTGTTGGTAATCAATCAGTATTGGCGACAGTATTTTTTTTTTGTTCGATCGATTACTTCGTGATATCAGATCGAGAATTTCTATGTTTTCATCGTGAAGAAAATGTGCTCAAGGTCGTGTTAGATCAATCCCTAAACTCTAATAAGTCTAAATCAAACATTTATTATTATTAATCATACGGTTATTTTCTCTTATTCTCGAGTTTGCTCATATATTTTTTTTTGGTAAGTATTCTTCAATTGAATACAAGTTCTAGGTGTATTGACATATGGTGAATAATCAACGAATCAACAGTATTTGTGAATGTATTTCTTCGTTTCAACTTGATTAAACTCGCGTGTATTTATTCACGAGCTTATGTTTTTTAAACGATGAATAAATATTCTTCGCACACAAATAAAATCTAGAAATTAAGACCGAAGAAAAAAGAACGAGAGAGGATTATTCACATTTGATACCAGTATTTACCTGAAAACAGAACGTACCTTTGCTGTATATTATCGAAATTTACGATATTTTATGTGAAAGAGAGAGAGAGAGAAGGAGAAACATAAACGATATCGAATATATAAACCGATGTATTTAATAGACTTATATTACAAATCGATCTTTTCATATTTCGACGATATAAAACAGAATCGAAGGTAACTATTTTTATGGATATTTTTGTCTGTATATAACTGAGAGATTCGATTTCAATTTCAGCTATGAATAGCAAATACTTGATTACTTTATTTCTTCTTTTTGGTTTGGTATTTACCGTAACCGAATGTGGACGATTGGCCAAACGTAGTTTCGGAGATGAGAGTGATGAGAGTGATGAAATCAATGACAGTCCTGTCGATGCTGACAATAGTGACGATAGTGATTTGAACGGTAGTGCAAAAAGATTCTTTGAAAATCATTTATCTATCTTGAAAATTTTCAGCTGAAAAACGTGCAATCCTCAATTTTATCCAAGATGAAGATGATGCCAGTCAATTTCTCGATCGATCAAGTCGATTATTTAGTGACCAAAAAAGTCACATGAAAGAAGCTAAGAAGAAGTAAAAATTTCATTGAAATTAACTTTGATTGATTGATTGATTGATTTTTCTCTAAATTAGATACGAAGAAAAATGCGAACGTCTTCTTCATCCACGTTATTGTCCCGATCTTGCTACATGGCCTGCTTGGAATCAAGCTTTCAATTCAGCTAGTGGCAAAAAATAAACAATCATTTGATAAATAAATAAATAAATAAATATATTTATCTATCGAACTTAATTTCGCTTTTCTTTCGATTATTTTCTAGTTAACAAAATAAAATTATTCCGTATTTTCTATTTAAATTCATTTCTGAATTAAGTTTGTTTACAAAAACAGAATCTTTAAATTCGATTTAATGTTTATCTGATGATTGTACAGTAGTCGTCGTTGTACGTAAAACAGGAAATGGATATGCTATCGATGAATTCGTCGGTTTCGTTTCGATACGAACTGCTGGTTCCAATGGCTGAGGCTTTGGTGGCTGTTGTTCGTTTGAAATATTCTACAAAATAGATGTTTTTTTTATCTCTCGTAGGGTTAAATCATAGAAATTTTACTTTTTCATCCGATGTCGATTTCGCTGATTTATTATCAAACAAATCAATTCCTAATTCTTTCGCTTTTCTCAATTTCATTTTCCTCAATTTCTCAGTCATGATAACTTGTCGTTTATCTTTTTCGTATTGAAATTTTTCCTGTTCATTTATTGTTTTTGCACGTAGTTCATTCAATGTTGCCATTTGTTCGGCACGTGTTTGATCATCAGTTGAAAATTTATAAAAACCAACACCATGTTCGCGTTTTTCATCGAATAGAACATCTTGATAATGTACATGAGTCTTATTTCTCAATGCTTCTATGTCTGCTTCCCATTTGCTACGCATTTGTTCTCGATGCAATCGTTCGACACGTTCGATTTCATTTTCACTTTGATTTTTCGACGAACGTCTATCATCAATCGGTGTTTGCTTTTCAGCTGCTTTGAGTTTTTCATATTCGTCGGATGTAACTAGACGAGTACGTCCGAATGAATCTGTATATTCGATTTTTTGAGCTGTTTGATTTGTTTCGTAGATTTTACGTTCGAAATCAACGAGAAATGATTTATTATTTTCATCATCATCTCCATCATCTTCGGCTAATACGCGCATTTCACTATTTGACATAATCTGATCATATAATTTCGATTTCGCTTCGAGAATTGCACGTGATTTAGCTAAAGCAATTTCTTCTTCACGTGAAATCGTCGACGACGGCACCTTCGAAGGTTCCTCATTTGACTTTTTTTTCTTTTTCGATGGATTTGCTACTTCAACATCTAAATCAGCTTTTGTTTTGATTTTCAATGAACTCGATGTTGACTGTAGATTATCGAGAATCGTATCAGACGAGACTGTTGTTGTTGCTGCTGCTGTGGTTGAAGAAGATGAAGCTTGTTGAAAATCTTGTTGTTTACGTAATAATTCAGCTTTCAATGATAAATATGAACTTGATGTATTGCTATAGGTTTTCTTTTCATTATCATCCATAATTTAATCTGAAGAAATAAAAAAAGACAAATGTTTAGCTTTGAGCAATTATTTAGTCATAAAGTATATAAAAAAAAAGATGTCAAAATTCTACATGCTTATCCGTATGTTTGAGCTGAACACCTAATCGTTTCGTTAGAAGCATAGCCACATTTCTCGCACTTATTGCTTCGATTTCCATGCATGATGCACTCCATTCCATTGCATTGACATAATAGATATTCTCATTGAATTGAATCGGTGGTAGTTTTTGAGGATGTTCATACTGTGGATAAGCTAACCAAGGAAGACTTTGAGTTAATTGAAAAGTACCATCATTGAAAATTTGTGCATAATCAGTCGAAGATAATTGATCAGGCGAAAAGATTTTGTAAATTGTTTGTTCGGTTTTTTTCGATAGTTTCTTATCGATTTGATCGACAGGCTTCTGTTGTGCAACACAACGATAGCCGAGTGATGGATTTGTATAAAAAATGGCTGTTAATCGTTCGCATTCATCATTCGTTAGATTATAGTTTCGACAATTTAATTGTCCCGAAAGAAAATTAGCGAATGTCGATTGCATTCGATAGTTATATTGATTAAATAGTTGATCTTTTGATTGAACAACAACATCATTGATATTATCACGATGTAATGGAAAAGCAAGAATAATAAAATCATAATCAACGGAATGTACGAGTTCACTATTCGTTGGTTGATATGAAAGACGAACATTACCACCTTGATCATCGGCATCGACACGATGAACTTCTTCGACACTTTTAACATGACCTTGAACGAATTGTACGTCCGATTGTTTTAATAAACGTTCGAGAAGTTGTTTAGGTACGAGATAATTACCACCTTTAACGTGCCATAATGTCGAACCAGCTGCCATGAGAGAAACAAGTCCTATTATAATTAGATTGAAAATGTTAAGATTTCGAGAACAATGAAGAGTTTATGAAATATGATGATTAACCTGGAAATGCATTGATTGAATCAACAGATTGATCGTAATTAACTAAGGTTGCCATTTGACCAAGTTCGTTGATAAAACGTTTATTAAAACCTTTTTCGAATAAATATTTACGAAATGATTTCTGTGTTGCCGAATAGAAATCATTATCTAACATTTTTAAAAATTCTTCAACAGTATCAAATGTTCGACCATTGTCTTGATAATCGTAGATACTTAACAACAACAAAAAAGAATTTATCGACAACTATCCAACAGCAGAATCTTACCGAACGAAATTCGATAGTTTACTACTAAGCCAAAATTTCAATCGAAATGCATCGAGACCATATCTCCATAAGACCAAGAAAACATTCGGAATGTATCGAGATAATGTAGAAAATAACGTTTCTGAACCGTCATTTGTTGTTATATAGGAATTTGTATCAGCTACATCCAATTTTTTCAAACCTAATTCATCAGCAAATCGTTTCATATACAAATTTTTTTCATGAATAACTGATCCTCCCGCTTCGTATTCATTTCCATTGATTTCAACTGTTTTTAATCGTCCACCAACTTGTTTCGATTCATAAATTGTAATCGCTATCGAATCATTCAAATAATATTTCAACCAATAGGCCGTTGCTATGCCACCAATACCTGCACCGACAATTGCTAAATTATGAAACAGAAAACTTCATTTCAATTCGAATTCGATTTTCTCCTTGTCTTACCGACATGTGTTTTAGCAACTTCATCCTGATTTGCTTGAATACATATCATAGACATGCATAACAATATCCATCCGAAGTCGACTCTCATTTGTTTTTAATCTGCAATTTTATCAAGACTTTGGAGAAATAAAAAAGCAAAATGTTTTCTTTGATTTATAGACACATGTTTTTTGTTTGTTTGTTTCTTTCAAATATACATATACTGGCAAATAACGGGCAACAGCAATGGCAGCAAGAAAAAAAAACACATTACACTTCGAAATAAAAGTTCTTGACGAAAACAAAGAAAGAAAGAGAGAGGAAGATGATCATTCGTCAAATTGGGACGAGTAAATAGAAGAAAGATTGTTATTTTTTGTTTTGTTTCATTATACACAAGAGAGAGAGAGAGAGAAATGAACATAATTATTTTATTTTAATCGTTGAGTTATATTGGCAAGAGCTACGGCAAATGCTTGTAATGGTGAAAATGGCCATTCAAAATCGAGTGTATAACAATTATTTTCAATACGACCGAATTGAATAACCTGTTTATTTTTTAATTCAATTTGAAAATTCTTTGCCGATTCAAGCGTAACACGACCACCGAAATCGAGTTGATAGACTTGTGATTGTTCATTCCACATTCTTAAGAAGAGAAAAAGATCAAACAAATGTTATTGTTTGTGGATTTATGAACATGTACTTACGGTGGTCGATTTTGCATGACATAGTATGAAACATCTGTTTGATTGTCTATTCTTTGATCGATTTGATCGGCTGGTGATAATCGAGTCAGAGAATCATTTGTACCGCTCGTACAAGTCATCATACGATGTCGTGGACTTGAATATCTCTTTAAAAAAACAGTAAATTAGTTGAAGAAAATGTTTCGATGAAGATTTTTTGTATGAACCTTTCGGAAATGATTGTCATCAGTTGTAATTGTTTGTTCAGTTGAATTGATATTTTCTGATTCTTCATCTGTTTGAATATCTTCTTCATCTTTGGATATCTGCTTTGGCGTTGTTGTTTGTGACTGAGAATGACGTGGGATTTTCGTTGTTTGATTTAATGTTGGATCACTTAGACTCAATTTTTTCTGTTGATTACTATTGAATATATGTAAATTTCGATAGGTTTCAGGTTCAAAACAATTCTCTGGCACAGTCGAAATTATTGATGTAATCGGATTCGATTGACGAATACGATTTGTTTGATTTTCACTGCTATCATAACCCGATGAATCATCAATGATTAATGTTGTCGTTGCACTTGCTGTCGATGCATCGATATTATTAACAATCGATGGTACAGAAACTTGAGTATTCGGCGGTGAACAATGACGATTGGCAACGATTGTCGATGATGCACGTGAAAATTTCGGAGATAATGGTTCTTTAACTTGAATGCATGGTGGTGAGATTGGCCGTATGAAATTAGCTATTGACGCAGCAGGTGACGTCGAACGACTAAGATTAATTGGCGATGTTGATGATGAATTAGCTGTTGATGAATCGGGATTTGGTTGGCGTGGACGATGATGAGAACAATTTGATGCTGTTGTTGTTGTTAATGACATACGTTGCAGACGATGAGCAGATAGAGGCGATGTTTGAACGGATTTTTTCATTGGATTTGAAGATCGATTTTCGTGATTCGATGATGAATGAACGTTGGATAGTTGAGGAGACATAGGAGCTATGGGAATATTTGCTGCTATGTTTAATTTTGATGATGAAATATCATTAACATTTTCATCGTCTTCTTCTTCGTGAAGTTTCGTTCGTAGTTGTTGTTTGATTTTAATTTTCTTTTTTGGTTGTATTGAAGTTGTTGGTTTTCGTTGATTATAATTATTCGCTACTGTTACTGTCATTTGTCGAGGTTGTAAATGTAAAAATGATGTTTTATATGTTACACTACCAAGTACTTCCGGCAGACAATGAGCGTGACCATAGAATTTAAAGCGTGTACCCCAAATATTCGCAGCTATTGTACATAATTTATTCGTCTGAATAACAACAAAAAAAATGCTAATAATTTCTATGAAGAAAAAAAAACAACTTCTCTTACATGTTTATGCTTGATAGTTTTTGTTGTTTTCTTTCTCGAACGTTTTTCATTGAAATCATTTGTTTTCTGTTCACATTCATCGATTTCATCGTCATCATTATTATTGTTATTATTATTTGTCATAGTATTAGTTTCAGTTTCTGAACTGCAACCTGAACTACTTTGATTAGCTAAAGTATCGTCATCGTTCGCATTGAAATCACTTTCGGCAACATAAATCGAATTTCGATTTGCAATCAAACTCGATCGAGTCGAATTATTATTATTATTCGATATGATTTTCGTTTGTTGTTGTTGAACAATTGGTATTTGCTGAAATGTTGTCGAACGTGATTTCAATGATGAAAGACTTGATATTGAATTCGTTGATTTAACTTGAGGATCGAATATAATAAAATCTGGACAAATTTTCGACACACGTTTAGCTGTTAACAATGGAATTAACCCACCGAGATATTCTAAGTAGAGAACATACGTTGTTCCGGAAAGATTTGTTGTTGTTGTTGATGATGAATCATTTTCATTATCGATACGTTTCATTGTACATTGCAAACGAAGATGAGATTTCAATGGATTACAAACAAATGAACGTAATGTTTTCGGATCTGGCAGAAAACCTTTGATTGTTGAACGATAGTATGTTTGAAGATTTTGTTTTAAATTATTTGGCAAATATAATTTGTCGATATTTTGTAATGAATTATTTAATAAAATTTCTTTGATTTTCATCTGACATAACGTTAACATGGACGGGAGAGGTTTATGTGTTATCCAAATTGTATAAACATAGGAACCACATGCAGCAAATAGAATATCTAAAAATTCGAATAATGGTACTTTTTGTTTTTAAGAAGAAAATTTGTGATTACCATTGCCATGAGCCCAACATAGAGCAGATAATGGTTGTGTCTAAACGAAATCTCAGTAGATTTAAAGAAATATATGATTCGAATAATAAAATACGAACAGTCGGAGGAATCTGTACACGATGAAGAAATTCGCCGTAACGTGAATAAAATTGAATTTGATTGATACAAGTCAAATCATTTGAACGTTTATGACCGCCAACAGCAAGAATTTCACCCGGTGATGACCAATCCATTTTAATATTTTGCAGTTCAGTATTCACAGAAATTGGTGATTGATCTTGATAATTGGTTAGAAAAAGTACTTGACCATTTTCTAGACTACATGCAAGTACATAATCATCATTGACGAATTTTGTTGCATCTAAAAAACATCGATTCAATTCAATTCAACAGCCAAGATAAATGATGAAATCAATTTACTATTATCTGGCGCTTCTGGATAGAATCTATTACAAGAATACAGTAGTTGTGTTATGGATTGTGTTGACAATGAAAAACCATCAGTTGTATTTCCGTGATGATCCATTAAAATTAAACTACCAGTTGTTGTGCCAAGAATAACATGTGAAACATCGGGCATCCAAGTAACAGCCGAGATTTTCCCTTGTGGTGCATTGACAACAGTCGACCAATAACGTTGTCCAGTTACTGATCCAACAAGTACGAAACCATCTTCATAACAAATCACTGTCATTCGACCGTCATGTGACCAAGCCATATCAATAACAGGATGACTACGATCATTGATTAATTCTAACGACCAACGATTTTCATGTTTAACCCAAACAAATATCACGCCTTTTTCATCGACAGTTGCTAATTTTTGATAGGGTACATTCCATGAAACTAATCGAACTTCCGTACGATGTGCACGTAAATTAAAATTTGTTCGATCAGGAATTGTTAACGATTCATCGGCTCGTACGGATGTATATGTTACACTAACAATATGATTTGTATTACCTGTTGCTAACCATCCATCAGCTAAATTAATTATTCGTTGATTTGTTTGATTCGAATCATTAATATTATGATTATTATTTTCAGTTGTTTGATTATCTTGATTTGTTTGTTCAGTATTGGAGTTAACTGTTGGAATATAACTCATCCATGATAATGATTGAATAATCGAATCTGTTCGTGCAACATTCGATAATTCGGCATATGCATACATTTTTGTTAAGACATGACACTGTTTTTTATGCAAACGAAGATATTAAATACGAAACACAAAAGAAAAAGAAAAACACGACTCTAAAATAATCAAGAATAGACGACCTTTTTTTTATGTGTTGCTTATTATTATTAGATACTTCTGCTTTGCTTTGATTAATCCGAATGTCAAGGGTGTTGATGTGAAGGTTTTATATTAAGAGGAGAAGAAGAAGAAAAAACGAAAGATAAGACGAACAACAACCGAGAAGAAAAGAAATCGACTTTTTTCTTCTTCTTCGTCGTATTCTATCTATCAACGATTTAACTCATGATCATCTATAAAAAAAAAGGATCTCAACGACAGTTTTTTTCTCTTTTAACAAGATCAAGAATAATAAAATAAAAAAGAGAACCGAACGCGAGAGAAACTGACTAGTAAACATCGATCGAAAACAACGATAATAAGAACACAATAATGATGCCGTTGGCGTCATTGGTTCTACTTGTTTATCAGAAAGATTTCTCTGCATGCCTCTAACCTTGTTTCTTCTATTCCTTTCTCTCTCTCTTTCGCTCTTTTTTTCTCGTCTGTGCTCTTAAAGAAATTATCCCAGAGAAAAGAAGAAAAAAAAGAACTCGAAGACTGACGAGAAAACAAGTGCCGTATTATTTCTCGTAGATGCAAACAGGAAGAAAAGAAAATAAGAAATTCTTCTTCATCACAACAAGGATTTTCCCTGTTTCGATGTTATAAAAAAATATTAATCGAAAAAGTTAATCTAACAAACCGTTAAAACAGATATTTATCTTCATTTTTCATGTAATTATTCTCTTTTCAACGATTGGCATAGCAAAAAAGAGAAAAAGCAAACTATCGTCATTGTCGTCTTTCTTTTTTGTTTATATGAACAAGGTCAAAAAAATTTAGACATTTTACGCGTGTCTATCTACGTGTAAATATGTCTCAATTAACACCGACAAAGAAGAAAAAATCCTCAATTCAAAATCATCCTACGAAGAAAATAAACATAATGGTGATGATTTTTAAGAATGTATGATGATGAAAGGAAACAGAAAACATCAATTTAATAATGAATATTGGATGTTAAACAACGAATCGATTAATCGATTGTAATCGAACATTCAACGACATCTACGTGTATTTTTTTTTGTGTGTTAAAATATAGAAAAAGGCTCATGACATGGTAAAGAATGTCTCGATGGATATTATACTTTTCCGTTTTTCAAGAGTTTTTTCAAAGTCAATCATGCCAATAATTACTGTTGAAAAAGAAACTAATTTATGGGAAGAAATTTGTTCCGAATTTGCGATAAAACGTGCTCAAGCAGAAGCCGGCGCTATATCGAGTTCATTTCTGCATGTTGACAAGAAAACGCCTGATATCAAATCAACAACATCAGCCAACGAACAAATCTATGATCCATCGAAACATACGCCTGTTTTTTGTAATTATTCATTCGATTATGTTCCTATTGATGATATTACTCAAATAGAAATCGATACACGCATAACTCATCCAGCATGTATCAACTACGCGCTAGTTTCATTGAAAGATCTTGAAAAACAAACGAAAATATCCGAATTAACACAAAAAAAACCATTGACACCATTGAGAAAACATCCGAAAGACTTGCCGACAATTGAATATTTAGAAAAATGTGTTTATCCAATTTTATTAAAAGCTATCGAACAATTATTAGTCGAAGCTGAAAAACGTAAATGTCTCGAACGTAAACGAAGTGCATTCAATGCATTGGATTATCTCACACGATATTTATATTATAAAAATCCCAAACGAATCGATGAAATTCAACAACAAACGCCGCCATTATCGGATGTCGATCAAAAACTAGAAGATATACCATTTGTTCATACACATTTCGATAAATATCCTCGTGCACCATTACCAAAATCACTTCTATGGAGCGAAGAAGAAGCTGCATTGATTATTCAATCGTTCTATCGAGCGTATCGTGTTCGAAAAGAACCGGAAATTCAAGAACTACGTCAATGGCAACGTGAATGGCGTGAATCGAATCGAAATATTCACGAAGTTGTCGAAGATTTCTGGCGACAACATAATTCACCACTACCAATTTAGATCAAACTTTCATCACAAATTATTCTCTTTTCCTTCTTCTTCTTCTTCTTCTTCATCGATATACGTATATTTATTTCGTTTTTTTTAAACAATAAAAAGTAAAAGAGAACGAGAAAACAAAAAAAAAATCAAAAATAGAATAATATTAGGTAACAACAACAAAACCATTATAAGTCGAAGGATTATTTGTTGGTAGAGGATTACCGGTTTGAGATTGCATATATGTATGAGTTTGACGGCGTAACCAATCATCTTTAAATATATGTATTGTTAAAATTTGAACGACATTTGCTAGTTTATTCCAAACATGTGCTAAGACTAATTGTTCATCGGCATCTCTTCTACAAAAATAGATCAAATTAATAAACGTAGAAAAATGTCAATCGAAAGAAAAAAGATTGATTTTATCATACCGACATCGTACATGTAACGATCCAACTAAAGTTCCGAACGATAGAGCCCAAAAATGTTCGTAACGAAATTCGAGAACACCATCGAGTCTTGATGCTTCATGAAGACATTTGTCCAATTGACCGATCATATGTGCTGGCGTTGTTTGTAATAAAATTTTACCACTAAAAATTGCCATTGGCACCATTGTTCCGAACGTCATAAAAGCCATGAGCAAAGCCGAAAGTGTATCAACAAAATTTCCATAGGACATTTTCAAAAGAAACGAATCCGAAAAGACAATAGCCAATCCACACCAACAGAGCAATGCCAATGGATTAATACGTGGCAATAACAATCGACTAAGACCGGGTATATAATGGCAAAGATTTTGAAAAATATCGCTGACATGTTCTTGTAACCAGCTCGATGAACTCGCAGCTATGACGTGATCGAATGCTTGATTACGGACAAAATAGATGACAATTAAATGAATTATAAATGTTAAAATTGCTGCCGGTATAAGATAATCTCGATGAATAGTTTCATCTTCGAGATATTTTTCAATCGACTCTTTGAGAATAAAAAATGCACCGAGAATCGATAACATTGTCGATGTAAAAACAGCGAGAACTTCGAAACGTGCTGTACCATAAGAAAATGTTGCAACAGTTTGTGTTGGAATAAAAAGTGATGTCGTACTATCGACTGTTGATGACATATTGTTCGCATTCGAACTCGATTGTTGAAGTTTTTGTCGAACTTTTGCATTATTATTTTCGACAATCCATGCGGATAATAAAGCCGTACCAATAAATAACAAATCAAAGATACACAACGAACAAAATGCCTGTAATGCCATTGAATTTGTTTGACCAGCCATTGTAAATACAATAACGCATGCAATCAATGTTGCAATTGTTATTATAATTGTACCACGTGAATGAGATGATTTCACAAGATAGAAGAGAGATGTAAGTACCGAGGTTGATTTAGCCATAATTTATCGAAATTATCTACAAGATACACATTTGATATACATATTTATTTATATTGTTTCACATCTATTCTAACAAAACTGTTCGTACGAAAGAGAAAAAAACAAAACCAAGAACAACAAATAAGAAAGTGTACACTATTACAAACTGTTCGAAATAAAAAGCACACAGAAAAAAACAAAAGAAAAATGACGAATATATCAAAAGTCGATTTATCTGACAAGTTAAACATCTAATAATTTGCATGTCGATGATGAACTCTCGGCATTTTCGAGAAATGGATCTGACCACATTGAATTAAGGTCGCCCTAGAGAAAATCCAAATTGATCAAAATTGAAAATCATTTCATTTCGTTTACTTTTAAATAAGCAATCAAAAACAACGGTATTAATGTGCATGGAACGAGAAATAGAAGCGCTGGTTGAGCACATTTGAATACTTCAGATGAGATTGTAGCTGCAACTAAACCTAAACGAAAAAATAAAACATGTTTTTTTTTAATCTAAAAATCACAACCGTTGATCTACCTGCACAATAGCCAAATAAACAACATTGAAAATATGTTAATCGATGAATGAATAGAACGGAATCGTTATTATAGAAATGATTCGAACGTTTTCGTGATTCGAAACGCAAGACAAAACAAAGAACAAGGCCCGGCATGATGATATCGCCAAGACCAAGTAGAGAAAATCGACCGTTTTGTTGCATACTACGAACAAAAAAGGTTTGTTTTGTTCGTTAATTTGAAATCTTTTTTTTTTACCTCGGAAAAACAATTTTTCCTGGTAGAGATAATTTCGGAGCACGATATCGATTGAAATTGAATTTTTTTGCAATTGATGTCAACTGAAAACAATCGATTAAACTTAAAAATTTCGAAAATTTGGCTGATTTTTACGGGATTTTCTGCTTCACGTGTTGCTACACGAATCATCACATTTGTTGTGAAGATATAATGAGAAAAATACACCCAAAATACATCGTATATGACTAAGCCTAACAATAACAAAGCTGAAACTTTCAAATTTGGCAATCGAACAAGTGCAATAAACGATATGCATAGACCAGTTGCGATAACTAAACGGGAAAAAGAACGCAAAAATTATGAAGGAAAACTTCAATAAGTTTACCATCCATGAATAACCAATGACCTGTGATTATCCAAATGAGTACAAGTAAAATCGATATTGCAAAAGCCATGATTTCAGCTGAAGTATAACGACCGAAAAGACCCAACGAGATTCTAATGAACGAATCGAAAAATTATGCAATCAAAATCAAACAGAATCAAAATACTTCGTATTATCTGAACAAGGACGAAGCATCATTTGACAGCATGGTGTTAGAAGATATGCAAAGCCCATCGTTGCCAAAACTAAATCAAAATCGATTGATATTGATTTCTGATTATTTTTTTGTTCTTCAAATGACGATATTTACTAGCTGTACAAATAATAAAAACTGTTTGAAGTGAATCGAAAAAGAAAAACATAATAATCAATGAGAACGATGCGCCAAGTGGTAATGCAATTGCGTGAATTGTTTCAATGACATGGGAATGTGGTGCTGATGTTGGTTCTAAATTCATTGGTTCTGAAAGGAGTTTATACGAAGATAAACTATCTTTCGATTTATCTTGATCTAATGCACTGAGAGGAAGAAGAAGAAGAAAAAAGTCTTTCGTACTTTATGATTTGCAATCGAAACACAAGAACTTTACCGAAAACTTCCGTAGATAATCAAAACTAAAGCAATGATAAATGTTGATAAATGTGACGAATCAATAATTGCAAATACACCACGTTTCCTAAACGAAACAAAGTTTCGTTGCGAATTGAAATTTTAATTCAATTTTTAATTACCAATGACTTTGATGATAATCGACTGGCTGTGTTTCGACCACATCCGAAGCAGCTATTAATATATCGAACAACATAATCTAATTGAATAAGATAGACAAAGAAGTAAAGATTGTTGTCGTTTTGTTTGAATGAATCGAATCGATGAGTTATCAAATAAGACAAAAGTTACGCATCATAGCCAAGTTTCATTTTCTT